>Ga0315899_10000018_pt1 | contig 243854 bp, 230 predicted proteins | sample LakEriMetagenome_2_FD_203518 | JGI IMG/M metagenome (GOLD analysis project Ga0315899, IMG submission 203518) | Freshwater fungal communities from buoy surface, Lake Erie, Ohio, United States - Buoy 4 MA112 | ecosystem: Environmental > Aquatic > Freshwater > Lake | place: USA: Lake Erie, Ohio...
CGGCGGATTTCCTGAACCACGCGCAAGCTGGTTTTCAAATCTTCCAGCTCAATGCCCTCTAATAGCTGCTCGACTTCAGGGCGAATTTCCTCCAGCGCCTGGGCGTGCGCCGCGCGGCCTTGATCGGTAATGCTTACAATCACATGGTCGCCAATATCTGCCGGGCGAGCCGTCAACAGGCCCCTCTCGACGAGCGAAGCCACTTTTTCGGCCATATAGTCATCGCTGTCTTGAAACGCCCACGCCAGCAGAGCGAGCGTTTCTTCTGACTTACCATTGCGGATGAAATGGGTGAGGATACCGAATTGCCGGGTGGTCATGCCCGCAGGCGAAGACTGGTCATATCGGTTACGCAACAAATGCTCCACCATCGCAATCTCAGTGAAGAGATGGAGGATTGTCTTCTCGTCCGTCTGCGTCTGCATGACCCTCACCCGGCCTATTTCACTGGCCGCTCCGTCACCAATTTAGCGAATTGTGCAGGCCGGATCGAGCCGGAAATCGAGATATTTGTCAACAGAGCCCATCAATTCCGTCATTTCATTCTCAAAGAAGTGGTTGGCTCCTTTGATTTCATCATGATGGATGGTGATGTGGCGTTGCGTCCGCAATTTATCGACCAGCTTTTGAACAGCGCTTGGCGTCACAACTTCATCTGACGTGCCCTGAATCAAAATGCCCGACGAGGGACAGGGCGCCAAAAAGCTGAAATCATACATATTGGCGGGCGGAGCAATCGAAATGAACCCGCGAATCTCGGGACGACGCATCAGCAATTGCATGCCAATGAGCGCACCAAAGCTATAGCCTGCCACCCAAGTTTGCTGGGCTTCGGGGTGAATGGACTGCACCCAATCCAAGGCAGCAGCGGCATCCGACAATTCACCAATGGCATTGTCAAACGTGCCTTCACTGCGGCCAACGCCCCGGAAATTGAACCGCAATGTGGCAAAGCCACGGCGAACAAAGGTCTGGTACAGCGCCTGCACGATCCGGTTGTTCATTGTCCCACCCGCTTTGGGGTGCGGATGCAGAATCATCGCAACGGGCGCACGCGGACGGGGGCCAGGGTTGAATCGGCCCTCAAGACGGCCTTCGGGTCCAGGAAAAATGACTTCAGGCATAGGTCTCGCTAAAAAATTCGTGACAGGAAAGAGGCGCAGGCTTTGCGCCACGGACTTGGCCTATATAGGAAGAGGCCATCATTTCGCAATCATTTGGGACGAACCGTGCCGGAACGCCTTTATCTGGACCATGCAGCGACAACGCCCGTGATCGCCCCAGCACGCGCCGCAATGGCGGAGGCCCTAGCCCAATGGGCCAACCCGTCATCGCCCCACGCCGAGGGACGCGCGGCCAAAGCTGCGCTCGAATCAGCGCGCGCGCGCATGGCCGCCGCGCTCAATTGGCCGCACGACATTGTGTTCACCAGCGGCGCGACCGAAGCCATTGCCATGGCGTTGACGCGCAATCGGGCGGATGCGCTTTTTGTCTCGGCTGTTGAGCATGATGCCGTATCCCGCAGCGCACCCAAGGCCGTGGCCTTGCCTGTGACGGCTGAAGGGATTGTCACACCCGAGACGCTCGACCAGCATCTCGCAGCCCATAATGTCCCGCTGCCCCTTGTCGCCATTCAGCAAGTCAATAACGAAACGGGGGTCATCCAACCGCTCGAGACGCTGATCCCCTTGGTCCGTGCGCGCGGTGGGCTCGTCTTTGCGGATTGCGCGCAAAGTGCCGTCAAAATGCCGCTGCCCGATGCCGATATGATTGCCATATCCGCGCATAAATTTGGCGGCCCGCCGGGTATTGGCGCCCTATTGGTTAAAGATTTGGGCCAGTTGAGCCCCAGTGGCGGGCAGGAAAAAGGCTATCGTGGCGGAACTGAGAATCTGCCCGCAATTATGGGCATGGCTGCCGCTGCCGAGGCCGCACGCGGTTGGCTGGGCCGGGCAGCGGACTTGCGCCAGCATTTGGAAGCCTCGCTGGAAGCGGCCGGCGGCGAAATTGTTGCGGCAGCGGCTCCGCGCCTGCCAACCATTGCCAGCTATCAAATGCCCGGCAAAGCCAGCTCTGCCCAGCTTATCCAATTTGATTTGGCCGGCATTGCCGTCTCGGCGGGCAGTGCCTGTTCTTCTGGCACGCTCAAAACCAGCCATGTTTTGAAAGCCATGGGCTTGGCGGACGAGAAAGCAGGCGAGGTGATCCGTGTCAGCTTTGGCCCAGACACCAGCCGCGCGGATATTTATCGCTTTGTTGAGGCTTGGCAGCGCATTCGCGGATGAGCATTTATCTCGACTATCAGGCGACAACGCCCTTGGCGCCCGAAGCGCGCGCCGCCATGGCGCCGTGGCTGGACGAGAAATTTGCCAACCCCCATTCGTCCCACAAACTGGGCCGCGAGGCAGCTGCCGCTATTGAAGTGGCGCGGGATCAGATAGCAGCGCTGCTACCCAAGGGCGGCAGGCTTTATTTCACCAGTGGGGCCACCGAGGCGCTTAACTGGGCGTTGCGCTGCGCCGGTGACATGCATGGCGGGCTGGCGATTGCGGCGACAGAACATGCCGCCGTGCGGGATACAGCGACATGGCTCACCCAGTCTGGCCGCACCCTCACAGACCTTCCCGTCAACCACGATGGCCTGATTGACGCGCTGCCAAATCTCTCCTCCGGCACAGCGATGGTAGCTGCCATGCTGGTCAACAATGAAATTGGCGTGATTCAGCCAATTTCTACACTGGCCGAACAGGCACACCGGGTAGGTGCCCTCTTTTTATGCGATGCCGTCCAAGGCTTTGGCCGATTGCCCATGCCAGACGGGCCAGATTTAATTGCGGTGAGCGCGCATAAAATTCATGGCCCCAAAGGCATTGGCGCTTTGTGGGTGCGCGAGGGCGTGGCGCTCGAGCCTTTGATCCATGGGGGTGGGCAAGAAGGGGGCTTGCGGTCCGGCACGCTGTCTCCCGCTTTATGCGCGGGTTTTGGCGCAGCCGCCAAAATTGCCGCAGAGCGCATGGACGAGGATGCAGCTCATGTCCGCCGGCTCTGGGACATTGCGATGGACATGCTGCCGCAAGGCTGGGTGCTGAATGGCGCGGCAGATGCGCGGTATCGGGGCAATCTCAATATCCGGCGGGCGGGCCTTGATGTTGCACGCCTTATCTCGGCATTGCGCGACCTTGCCTTTTCCGCAGGATCAGCCTGCGCCAGCGGATCAGGACGGCCCAGCCATGTGCTGCGCAGCTTGGGCCTCAGCGATCAAGAGGCCCGCAGCTCAGTGCGGATTGGCTTTGGCAGATATACAAGTGAAGATGATTTGCGCTTTGCGCTCAACCAGATATTCCTAGCTGCAGATCAACAAGGACAAGCGTTTCAATGATTCGAGTCCGCTTCCAAACGGCCAATGGCCAAGACATTGAGGCCCTGGCTGAACCCGGCCAGACGCTGCTCGATATTGGTCAAGCCGCAGGACTCGCGCTGGAAGGCACGTGCGAGGGCCAAATGGCCTGCTCTACCTGCCATGTCATTGTCGATGCAGAATGGTTTGCCCGCTTGCCCAGCGCGAGCGAAGATGAAGAAGATATGATTGATCTGGCCGCTGGTGCCACGCGGCATAGCCGCTTGTCTTGCCAGATTATTTTAGCCGATGACATGGATGGCCTTACGGTGCGTCTGCCCGTGGAAAGCCATAATATGCAAGGCCGATAAGTCGGGCGTAAACGCCCTGCCCCTTGCCCTTTGATGCCTGCATCGCCATATGCCGGCTCGGGAGTCGGGCGGACGTGGTCTTCGCCAACCTGGTCAGGTCCGGAAGGAAGCAGCCACAACGAAATCGCCGCGGGTCGTTCCGGCTCCTACTGCATCGCTTGGCCGCATTGGCTACGATGCGACTATCCCTTCGACATTCGATCTGAGACAGCTTAAGACAGTCGCATGTCTGAAGATATTGATGCGCAGGATGATATGGGCCCCGGCTTTGATCTGGGCGGGCCGCCCCAAGCGGCCCCTGCCGCCCCTGCGCCTATTGCCCCAATAGCAGCATCGCCCGCCACGACCGCAGCCGTGCAAGATGGTCAAGCCTATCGCGTATTGGCGCGCAAATATCGTCCGCAGCGGTTTTCCGAGCTTATTGGCCAAGACGCAATGGTCACCACGCTGGGCAATGCCATTAAGCGTGGTCGGCTGGCCCATGCCTTTTTGCTCACGGGCGTCCGCGGTGTTGGCAAGACATCGACAGCGCGGCTGGTGGCCAAGGCGCTCAACTGTATTGGGCCAGATGGCCAAGGCGGACCGACAATTGATCCGTGCGGCCAGTGTGAGCCGTGTCGTGCCATTGCCGAAGGCCGGCATATTGATGTGATTGAAATGGATGCCGCGTCCAACACCGGCATTGATGACATTCGCGAGATTATTGATGCCGTGCGCTACGCCTCGGTGTCAGCGCGCTTCAAAATCTACATTATCGACGAAGTCCATATGCTGTCTAAGGCGGCCTTTAACGGCCTGTTGAAGACGCTGGAAGAGCCGCCGCCGCACGTCAAATTCCTGTTTGCGACGACGGAAATCCAAAAAGTCCCCGTGACCGTTCTCTCGCGTTGCCAACGCTTTGACTTGCGGCGCATTCCATCGGATTTGCTGGCGCAGCATTTTGGCAAAGTCTGTGAGGCCGAGGGCGTAACAGCAGAAGCTGAAGCACTGGCACTTGTTGCTCGCGCGGCCGAAGGCTCTGTGCGCGATGGCCTGTCGATTCTCGATCAGGCAATTGCCCATGCCGATATGGACGGGGCAGGCCTTGTGACGGGCGCGCAGGTCCGCGCCATGCTGGGCCTGTCAGACCGGGGGGCGGTGCGGCGCTTATTTGGCATACTCCTGTCCGGCGATGCGCAGGCCGCGCTGGCCGCACTGGCCGATCAGCATGATCTGGGCGTGGAGCCTGCCGCCATTTTCAAAGGCCTGCTGGAAACCTGCCATGGCACCACATTGGCCAAAGTGGGCACAGCTGCAGATCCAGCTCACTCCGTCGAAGAGCGTGCGGATTATGAACTTTGGGCCGCCAATCTGAGCTTTCCCTTGCTCCACCGTATCTGGCAATTGCTGCTCAAAGGCCATGAAGAGGTGGTCCGCGCTTCAGACCCCAGCGAAGCGGCTGATATGGCGGTGTTGCGGATCATGCATGCCAGCCAATTGCCTGATCCCGGTGAATTGGCGCGCAAGCTGGAACAGGGCACGCCGCTGACACCGTCAAGCACCACTCCTGCCCCAGCTGCGCCTGCTGCAGGCCCACAGGCGGCGGTAGCCCCAGCCCCAGCCCCAATTCCTGCAGCACCCCCTATTGCCGACGCAGTGCCCGCAGTGCCTGCCGAGTTTCCGGCGCTCATTGAGTATCTGGCCGAAAATGGCCGCGCCCATATGGCGCAGCAATTGCATGATTATGCGGGGTTGATTGACTATGCCCCCGGTGTGCTGACATTCCGCCCGGTAAAGCCCCTGCCCAGCGATTTCGCGCGGGATTTGGCCGCATCGCTTAAATCGCTCACGGGCTTAGTCTGGGATGTGGCAACCAAAGATGGCGCAGCCCAACCCTCCCTGCTGCAGCAAGAACAGGCACAAGCAGCTGAGGCCCGCCAACACATTTTGGATACGCCTTTGGTCAAAGCGGCATTTGAGGCCTTTCCCGATGCCGAGTTGATCGATTATGGGGCCACGTCTGACGACCGCGCGCAACGGAGCATCGCATCATGAAATCAATCGACGACATTTTGAAGATGGCGCAAAATGTGCAGGCCGAACTGGAAAAAGCCCAAGCCAATCTCGATACAATTGAGGTCGAGGGCGCTGCTGGCGGCGGCCTTGTCAAGGTCCGCGCCTCGGCCAAGGGCCGGATCATTGGCGTTGCCATTGATGACAGCCTGTTGCAGCCCAGTGAAAAGCAGATTCTGGAAGATTTGGTGACAGCGGCATTTAACGATGCGCGCGCCAAGGCAGATGCTGTCTCCACCGAAGAAATGGGCAAAATGAAGGGCAGCATCCCCTTGCCGCCCGGCTTCAAACTGCCTTTCTAAGAGCGTCGCCTGCTGGCAGCTTACTATAGGCAGGCGTCCAGCCGGTCGCGCTTCACCACCCCAATATTGGCCGCAATCCGATTGCCATGGCGGCGCGTGAAGCCGCCGGGATCGGTTGCCTCGCGCTTTTTGGGCAGCGGCAAAACGGCGGCAATCCGTGCGGCTTCCACATAGGTCAGGCGTGAAGCATCATGCCCAAAATATCGCTGTGCGCCAGCATTGGCGCCATAGGTGCCAATGCCCGTTTCCGCGATGTTCAAATATACTTCCATAATCCGGCGCTTGCCCCAGATATTTTCGATCAGCACTGTAAACCACGCCTCAAGGCCCTTGCGGATATAGCCACCGCCCTGCCACAGAAACGCGTTTTTCGCGGTCTGCTGACTGATCGTGGAGCCGCCGCGAATACGACCACCTTGTTGATTGCGCCGAAAAGCAGCCGCAATGGCCTCGCGGTCAAAGCCATCATGCAGGCAGAATTTGCCATCTTCACCTGCAATGGCGGCACGCGCCATATCGGGGTCCATATCGCGAAGAGGCATCCAATCTTTCGTCACGCCGCGGCCCGAGAACAGGTCGCCCGCCATCGTGGCGGTGAAGGGTGGGGGAACAAAGCGATACACAACCACCCATAGAACGGACAAAATGACAAAACCGAAAAGGGCCTTGCCCAAAAGGACAAGCCCGCCACCAGAGGAAAAAGGCTTTGCGCGTTTGACCATAAGGGCGGTTTAGCGCCTTTGATCGCTTGGGCAAGCATGGGCGTGCGCGCGCAGGTTGCCGGATGGCGCACAGGCCGCTAAAGCGCCCGCTTTCCTGCACAGTCTGGATGGATTGCCCGTGACCACGCTTTACGCCCGCTTTGCCGCGCATATTGAAGATGCGCTGAACGCTCTCGAAACCGAAGGGGTTTTGACGGCGGGTGTCGACCGACGCAATGTGACGGTGGAACCTCCGCGCGATGCCAGCCATGGCGATTTGGCCACCAATGCCGCAATGGTTCTGGCCAAGCCCGCGGGCATGAACCCGCGCGCACTGGCCGAAGCCTTGTCGGCCAAATTGGGCGCGCTGGGGGAAGTCGCGTCTGTCGACGTGGCAGGGCCAGGCTTTATCAATTTGCGGCTGACGCAAGAGGCGTGGCGTGCTGAATTATCCCTTATCGCAGCAGCGGGGGACAGCTATGGCCGGTCCACCCAAGGCGTGGGTAAGACTGTGAATGTCGAATATGTCTCAGCCAACCCAACGGGCCCCATGCATATGGGCCATTGCCGGGGTGCCGTTGTGGGCGATGCGCTCGCGTCTTTGCTGCAATATGCCGGCCACAAGGTCATTCGCGAATATTATGTGAATGATGCGGGCGGCCAAGTGGATGTGCTCGCACGCTCCGTCCATTTGCGTTACCGCGAGGCGCTGGGCGAAGCCATTGGTGACATTCCAGAGGGGCTTTATCCCGGCGATTATCTGGTCCCCGTGGGCCAAGCCTTAGCCGCCGACTATGGCGACCGCTTTGTGAGCGCGCCCGAAAGCGATTGGCTGATCCTTTTCCGCGAAACCGCTGTTGCCAAGATGATGGATATGATCCGGGCAGACTTGGCGCTGCTGGGCATCCATCATGATGTCTTTGCCTCCGAAGCCGTGGTGCAGCGCGAGAAGAAGCCCGAGGCAGCCGAAGCCTTTCTGCGCGAAAAGGGCCTTGTCTATGATGGCGTTTTGGAAGCGCCCAAGGGCGAGGTGGACCCGGATTGGGAACCTGTCACGCTGCCCCTATTCCGCTCAACGCAATTTGGGGATGATCAGGACCGGCCAATCAAAAAATCCAATGGCAGCTGGACCTATTTTGGCGCCGACATGGCCTATCACTTCCAAAAGGCCCAAAATGCGGATGCGCTAATTGATATTTGGGGTGCCGACCATGCCGGCACTGTCAAGCGGATCAAGGCTGCCGTTGCGGCGCTGACGGGCGGAACCAAGCCTTTTGACGTGAAGCTGGTGCAAATGGTGCGCCTGTTGCGCGGCGGTGAGCCTGTAAAAATGTCTAAGCGCGCGGGCAATTTTGTGACTTTGGCAGATGTCGTGCGCGAAGTGGGCAAAGATGTCGTGCGCTTCACCATGCTGACGCGCAAGGCCGATGCCCAAATGGACTTTGACTTTGCCAAGGTGGTCGAGGCCTCCAAAGACAATCCGGTATTTTATGTGCAATATGCCCATGCACGGATTTGCTCACTAAAGCGCAAAGTGGCTGAAGCCGGCATGGATGCCAGCCAGCCCAACCCGGCGCTGCTTGATGCGACGGATTTGGAACTAGCGAAACTGGCCGCCCAATTCCCCCGCATTGTCGAATCAGCCGCCGCCGCGCGTGAGCCACATCGCATTGCCTTTTACCTCTATGATCTCGCTGCCGCCTTCCATGCCTATTGGAATGCGGGCAATGATGATCCGGAACGACGCATTTTTCTGACCAATTCGGCAGAAACCACCTCCGCCCGTCTTTTCTTGGCGACAGCAATCGGGCAAGTTATTGCCAATGGCCTGTCGATCATGGGGGTCGCAGCCGCTGAGGAGATGTAAGGCCGATGGCTGACAATGATGAATTGTCGCTTGGCAAGGGGGAACGCCTCCCCTGGCTGGAGCCCGTGGACGACCCAGCGGCTGAGGAGCCTATTGATCGTCATAATATCATTGGCTTTGCCATTGCTTTTTTTGTTGCATTGGCTGTGGTGGCAGGCAGCGTCTGGTGGTTCCGCACCCGCCAATCTGAGCCCAATGGCACAGGCGCGCTGATTGCTGCCCCCGCCACGCCTTATAAGGTGAAGCCCAGCGAAGCGGGTGGCATGGATGTTGATGGCCAAGGCGATGCAACTTTTGCCGCCTCTGAAGGGGCAGAGGCTGAGGGCAAGCTCGATCTAACGGCCCAACCCGAAGCGCCAGTGACTGACCAACGCGTTGCCGATGCAGGGGCCGCCAGCCCAGTTGCTGCTAGCAAAAAAGCCAGTGCGCCTGTCGCCGTGGGCGGCAAGCTGGTCCCGGCCAAACCAATGGTGCCCGGGCCCCGGCCAATGACGGATGCCAAGACTGAAGATCCGAGCCAAGGGCTTATTCAGCTAGGGGCTTTTGGTTCTGACGCTGCGGCAAAACAGGCACATGCCCAGATGGTGCGGCGCTACCCGCAGCTCGCAGGGTTGCCGCGTCTCATCTCCAAAACCGAAGTCGGCGGCACAACCTATTTTCGGCTGCGGCTGACAGCCGGCGCAGATGCCCCACAAATTTGTGCGCAATTGCGCGCGGGCGGGGCCACCTGCATGATGATTAAATAATCCCCAGTAAATGGCCTGGCCTTGCCCCCGCCCCTCGACATATCGCGCTGCTGCCGCTAGATTTTTGTCATGAAGCCCGTCATTTTTGGTCTGGCTGGGGACCGTATCAGCAACGATGAACGCGCCTTTTTTCGCGAAGCGGACCCGGCGGGCTATATTCTTTTCAAACGCAATATTGTCGACCGCGCCCAACTGCGCGCGCTGACGGATGATCTAAAGGCTCTGGCGGGCCGCGAAGACTTAGCGATTCTGATTGATCAAGAGGGCGGGCGCGTCGCCCGGATGCAACCGCCTGAATGGCCAGCCTTTCCTGCAGGTGCGGCGTTTGACCGCCTTTATGATGTGGCCCCCATGTCCGCCATTGAGGCTGCCCGCGCCAATGGCGAGGCGCTGGGCCTCATGCTCGCTGAAGTTGGCATTACAGTGGATTGCTTGCCGCTGCTGGATGTGCGCGTGCACGAAACGCATGACGCCATTGGCGACCGCGCTTTGGGCAGTGACCCAATGCGTGTGGCCGCACTTGGCCGCGCGGTGGTGGAAGGGCTGCGGGCTGGGGGTGTTGTGGGCATTGTCAAACATATGCCGGGCCAAGGCCGGGCCGTTGTAGACAGCCATTTGGAATTGCCGACGGTGACGGCTGATGCCGCCGCGCTGGAGCAAGATCTGGCGCCCTTTGCCGCGCTGAAGGACGCGCCAATGGGGATGACCGGGCACATCGTGTTCACTGCATGGGACAAAGATCGGTGCGCCACAATGTCGCCGACCGTCCTCAATGATATCATCCGCAAGAAAATTGGCTTTACGGGCCTGTTGATGAGCGATGATCTGGATATGAAAGCGCTCAAAGGCAGCGTCCCCGAATTGGCGGCACAGTGCGTGGCAGCGGGGTGCGATGTGGCGCTCAATTGCTGGGGCCGGTTTGAAGAAATGGTCGGCATTGCCAATATTTTGCCTGATATAACGCCCGAGGCGCGCGCGCGTCTGGATGCCGCCATGGCGACCATCCGGCCTGTCGATCATGTGGCACAGATGGCAGCGTTAATGGCCAAGCGCGATGCGCTGCTGGCTTTGGCAGGATAAAGGCCCATGTCGGGGGAGCAGCTTGAACTCGACACCTTTGAGACGGCACCCCCAGCCGATGACGAACGGCTGAACGTTGATGTGGGCAGTTGGGAAGGCCCGCTTGACCTTCTGCTCACACTCGCCCGATCACAAAAGGTGGATTTGCGAGAGATTTCTATCCTCGCCTTGGTCGACCAATATCTCGCCTATATTGATGATGCGCGCGCGCTGAAGCTTGAAATTGCCGCTGATTATCTGGTGATGGCCGCGTGGCTTGCCTATCTCAAATCGGGGCTCTTGCTGCCCAAAGACCCGGAAATTGAGCCCAGCCCGGAAGAGCTGGCGATGCGCCTGCAATTGCGGCTGGAGCGTTTAAACGCGATGCGCGACGCTGGGGCTCGGCTCATGGGGCGGGACCGGCTCGGCCGTGATGTGTTTGTGCGTGGCGCGCCTGAAGGGCTGCGTGTGGTGCGCAAGGCCTTATGGGATGCCAATCTGTTTGAACTGATCCAAGCCTATGGCCATGTCAAAGCGCGAGCTGAACCGCCTTTGCACATTGTTCACCAGCGCAATGTGCTGACCTTGGAAGAGGCCATTGATCGCGTCTCGCGGCTTGTTGGTTCGCTGGTCGAATGGACAGTGATTCAGCGGTTTCTGCCGGACAGTGATGATCCTCAATTCCGCAAATCGGCCCTTGCGTCGAGCTTTCTGGCAACATTGGAGCTTGCTCGGCAGGGTAAGATTGCGCTGAAACAAGACGATGCTTTTGCCCCACTTTATGTGCGTGCCGCATGACTGAAGATGTGACACCCGATCTGGACCCCGCAGCTGACGCCAGCCGCGCGGTGGAAGCCACGCTGTTTGCGGCAGCCGAGCCCCTCTCGGTGCAGGACATTGCGGCCTATGTGGGCGAAGATATTGATATCAAAGGCGCGTTAAAGGCGCTGCAAGAGCTTTATGCCGCGCGCGGCATTCAGCTGGTGGAACGTGGCGGCAAATGGCACTTCCAAACAGCGGGCGATTTGGCGCATATTTTGCGGCGCGAGCGCGAGGAAAACCGCAAGCTGAGCCGGGCCGCCATCGAGACGCTGGCAATTATTGCGTATCATGAGCCTGTGAGCCGGGCTGAGATTGAAGCGATTCGCGGCGTGCAGATTTCCAAGGGCACGCTTGATGTGCTGATGGAAGCTGGCTGGGTGCGCCCCGCTGGGCGGCGTGAAACACCGGGCCGCCCCCTCACTTTTGCCACGACGCCAGCCTTTTTGGCGCATTTTAGCCTTGCCAGCCGCCGCGACTTGCCAGGCATTGATGACCTGCGCGCTGCCGGGCTTTTAGACCCCGTGGACTTGGCCTTTGAATCGATGGATTTTGAAGCGCGCGCCGAAATAGATGGCGATAGCGACGCCCCAGACCTAGAAAGCGATGAGGATAACGCTTAAATTGAGTCTGTCCGCCAGGCGCTTGCCCGGCTAGGGCGTTGGTCCTCCAGAGGAGATGTTATGGGTAGTTTTAGCATTTGGCATTGGCTGGTTGTCGGCCTTCTCGTCATGCTCCTGTTCGGCAAGGGCCGCTTTTCGGACATGATGGGCGATGTCGCCAAGGGCATTAAGAGCTTCAAAAAAGGCATGGCCGAAGATGAGGACGCTAAGCCCGCTCCGCGCATTGAGGCCCCCACATCGCAGACCACGATTGAGGCTGAAAAGCACACTGATAAGCAGGGCTAACCCCAGCCCCGATGTTTGACGTTGCACCCAGCGAATTTTTGTTGGTGGCCGTGATCGCGCTGGTCGTGATTGGGCCGAAGGATTTGCCGCGCGTGATGCGCGCGGTGGGCAAATGGGTGGGCAAGGCCCGTGGCGTTGCCCGCCAATTCCGCGCCGGGTTTGACGAAATGGTTCGCGAATCTGAATTGCGCGAGATGGAAGCAAAGTGGCGCGCCGAAAATGAGCGGATTATGCGCGAACACCCGGCCATCACGCCCCCCATGGCGCCGACGCCCCTTGCATCCCCCGCTCCGCCAGAGGCAGACCATAGGCCTGATGCAGCAGCCCAAGACATGCCGGCAGCACCATCGCCAGCAGATGATGCACAGGGCAAGCTGCTGTGATCCAAGATATTGATGACACCAAAATGCCGCTGCTCGATCATTTGATTGAGCTGCGCCGCCGCTTGTTGTGGAGTGTGGTGGCGCTGGCGATTGGCTTTTTCATCTGCCTGTATTTTGCGCGCGATATTTTTGCCTTTCTGGCCCAGCCGCTGCTGAAGGCAGGACAAGGCAAGATCATCTATACTGATATTTTCGAAGCCTTTTTTGTTGAGATTAAAGTCGCCTTTTTCTCAGCCATGATGCTGGCTTTCCCCGTCATTGCCACGCAGATTTGGCGCTTTGTTGCGCCCGGCCTTTATGCGAATGAAAAGAAAGCCTTTCTGCCATTCCTGCTAATGACGCCCGTGCTGTTCACAGCAGGTGCGGCCATGGCCTATTATGTCGCGATGCCCGTCGCGCTTAAGTTTTTACTTGGGTTTTCAGGCGATGTGGGCGGCATTCAGCAAGAAGCGCTGCCCGGCGTCGGCAATTATCTGGGCTTTGTTATGAAGTTTCTTTTTGGCTTTGGCGTCGCCTTTTTATTGCCCGTGCTGCTGATGCTGCTCGAGCGTGCAGGCATTGTGACGCTGGCCCAGTTGAAAGCTGGTCGGCGCTATGCCGTGGTGGGCATTGCTGCGGCGTCCGCAGTGCTCACGCCCCCGGATATTTTGTCGCAAATCCTGCTGCTGGTGCCCATGTATCTGCTGTACGAACTGGCCATTATTGCCATTCAGCTGACGGGGCAGAAAGCAGCGCAGAACAGCGACCCTGCATCTGAGAGCGCGGGCAGCTAGCCAATTGCTTTGCCGCCCGCCTCGCCAACCGATTCAATATCGCGGCCAAGGCCCTTTACGGTGTTGCAGGCCGTGACCATCAAGCTGAAGCTGGCCAACATAAGCACCATGAAGCTGCGTTTCATACGGCGTCTCCTTACGTCTTCCCTGTTGGCTCCCAATCAGTAGAAAGCAGCTTATGTCTGTCGCCAAGCTGAACGACGCGCTCGACCGAGCGGATCGCCATGCGCCCCATCTCCGCCTGTTGATGCAGCGCCACCCGGATGTGCGCGATTTTTTGGCCAGTGGCGATTTGGCAGCTGGTCTTGCCTGCCATACTCAAGCCGTAGACGCCGACTTGCCCATTGGCGAAGCGCTGCGGCAGGCCAAAGGCGCGCTTGCGCTGGCCGTGGCGATTGGCGACCTTGCTGGGCTGCTTGATTTAGAAACAGCCACTGGACTGTTGTCAGACTTTGCCGATCTGGCGTTGGACCGCGCGATTAAAGCGGCCATTACTGAATATCGACCCGGGGCAGACCCTATTGGTTTGGCGGCAATTGCGCTGGGCAAACATGGCAGCCGTGAACTCAATTATTCCTCTGACATTGACCCGATTTTGATTTTTGAGCCGCGGGCCCTGCCGTGCCGCGAGCGTGATGAGCCCGTAGAGGCGGCCGTGCGCATTGGCCGCCGCGTGGTAGAATTGATGCAAGCCCGAACTGAGCATGGTTATGTCTTTCGCATTGATTTGCGATTGCGGCCTACGCCGGAAGTCACACCCATTGTGATGCCTGTTGAAGCGGCCATTGGTTATTATGAATCTCAGGCACTGGCCTGGGAACGCGCCGCCTTTATCCGCGCACGCGCTTGTGCCGGAGATGCCAGCCTTGGCCAATATTTTACGCAGGCGCTGCGCCCCTTTGTCTGGCGGCGTGGGCTTGATTTTGGGGCGATCCGCGAGATCCGATCCATCTCGCATCGCATTCGGGATCATTATGCCCAAGGCCAGGCCTTTGGCCCCGGCTTTGATTTAAAGCGCGGCCGTGGCGGCATTCGGGAATGTGAATTTTTTGCTCAGATCCATCAGCTTATCCATGGCGGGCGTGATCCAGCCTTGCGGATTGCCGCCACAATGCCCGCTTTGCACGCCTTGGCCGAGGCCGGCCATATTGCGCGGGAGGAAGCCACCATCTTGGCCGATGCCTATCGGCTCTATCGCCGCATCGAACATCGCTTGCAGATGGTGGATGACCAACAGACACACAGCCTGCCCCGGCAGAGCGAGCCGCTCAACACAGTTGCCGCGCTGGATGGCATGAGCGATGGCGCGGCTTTGCTGGACCTTCTCGCGCCGCATATTGCGGCTGTGAGCCAGCTTTATGATGGGCTGGATGGCCCCGCCCAATCCTCCCTTCCACAGCAGGAAGAAGGGCTGGACCTTGCCTTGCGTGCAGCAGGCTTTGCAGACCCCGCTCCGGCCCGCCAGCGCATCCAGCATTGGCGGTCTGGCACGGTGCGCGCGGTGCGCACCCCAGCGGCGCGTGAGGCGTTGGAATCTGTCTTGCCCAAGCTGATTGAGGGGCTGGGCCATGCGCCAGACCCCCTGATGGCCATCAACCAATTTTCCACAATTGTCGAACGCCTGCCCAGCGCCATCAACTTATTCCGCCTGCTTGAGGCCCGCCCAGGCTTGCTGGCCATGCTTGCTGATATTCTCTGCCATGCGCCAACATTGGCCGAGCAATTGGGCCAGCGGCCCGCCATGTTGGACCGGCTAATTGATGCCTCTGCCTTTGATCCGCCGGGCAGTGTTGCAGACATTGCAGCGCAGTTACGCGGCGGCGAAACGCTGGAAGACCAGCTCGACCATGTCAGGCGGCTGGTGGGGGAAATGCGCTTTGCCCTTGGCGTCCAATTAGTGAGTGGCGCACGCGATCCGCTGGACGTTGCTGCAGGCTATGCCCGTATTGCCGAGGCAGCCATCCGCGTTGTGACGGATGCCACTATTGCCGAATATGAACGCGCCCATGGCAAGGTGCCGGGGGGAGAATTGGTTATTCTGGCCTTGGGTCGGATGGGCGGAGCAGAGCTAACCCATGCCTCTGATCTTGACCTTATCTACCTGTTCACTGGCGATTTTTCAGGCGAGTCTGATGGGGCCAAGCCCTTGGGCGCTGTTCATTATTTCAACCGGCTCAGCCAGCGCGTGACCAATGGCCTGTCCGTGCCGACAGCTGCAGGCCCGCTTTATGATGTGGATACACGGCTACGCCCATCGGGCAGCGATGGGCCTTTGGCCGTCTCGCTTGATGCCTTTGCCCGCTATCAGGCCGAAGATGCGTGGACATGGGAGCATATGGCCCTCACGCGCGCGCGGCCTGTTTATGGGTCTGCCGCAGCCCGGGCGGAGACGCAGTCCATTATCAATCACGTCCTCGCCCGCCCGCGGGACACTGCCCGGCTTATTGCCGATGCCGCTAAAATGCGGGCAGATATGGCCGCGCATAAGCCCCCTAAAGGCCCCTTGGATGTAAAACTGGCCGCAGGCGGGCTAGTTGATCTGGAATTTCTAACGCACGTCACTCAGTTGCGTGAGACGCAAGGCCTAACGCCCTTTTTATCAGAGGCCATCGCATCGCTGGCGGACAAAGGCTTGCTGAGTGCCGACATGCCCGCGGCCCATGCGCTGCTGACGCGGATGCTGGTGGCCGTGCGGCTGATGGCCCCCAATTTGGAAGAGCCCCCCGCAACGACACGGCCAGTCATTGCGCGCGCCTGTGGCCTGCCCAATTGGGACAGCCTGCTTGCAGAGCTGGAACGAACATGGCTAAGCGTGGCGCGAGAGTGGGGGCGTGTTTCAACCACTGGGGACTAACATCATGCTAAACGAAGGCGACAGCGCACCCGATGTGCGCTTTGCAACGGCCACTGGCCAAGCGTCCGTCAAAGACTATGCCGGGCGCAAGTTGATCCTCTATTTTTATCCCAAAGACGACACTTCGGGCTGCACCAAGGAAGCGCAGGAATTTTCAGCTCTTGCCGCGGATTTCGCGGCTGCAGGTGCGCATATCATTGGTATTTCCAAAGATAGTCTGGCGAGCCACGCCAAATTTCAAACCAAATATGACCTGAAGGTTGATTTGGGCAGTGATGCCGAGGGCGGGGTGTGCGAGGCCTTTGGCACATGGGTTGAAAAATCCATGTATGGCCGCACCTATATGGGCATTGAACGGTCCACCTTCCTCATTGATGCGCAGGGCAAAATTGCCAAAATCTGGCGCAAGGTGAAGGTGCCGGGCCATGCCCAAGCCGTGCTGGAGGCCACACAGGCGCTCTAATGCCGGATGCGACAGCGGCCTTCATCATCGCCTGTGCCTTCCTGACAGCCGCGCTTTCGGGCGTATTTGGCATGGCGGGTGGACTGGTGCTGATGGGGGCACTGGCGCTGGTTTTGCCAGTTTCCGCTGCCTTTGTGACTCATGGCGTGTTGCAATTGGTGGCCAATGGCTGGCGCGCCATATTGCACCGCCAGCATATTAGCTGGCCGATTTTGCGGTCCTATATTTTGGCCGCAGCGCTGGCAGCTGGGCTTTTAAGCGTCATTGCCTTTACCCCCTCGCAACCGCTGGTCTTCCTGCTCTTGGGGCTCGTCCCGCTGCTTGTTTGGCTGCCGAAAAATTGGCTGCATTTGGACGCCGCCAAACCACTCCATGCGCTGATTTCAGGATTTTTGGTCACAAGCCTTAACCTGACAGCGGGCGTGGCCGGCCCTTTGCTTGATGTCTTTTTTGTGCGCACCAAACTCAGCCGCCACGAGATTGTGGCAACTAAGGCCGCAACGCAGGTCTTTAGCCATTTGGCTAAAATTCTTGTCTATGGTGCGCCCCTGATTGGTGCGGGGCAGACAGCAGCCTTGCCGCCATTATGGGTATTCGCGCTGGCCATTCCCCTGTCGATGGTGGGAACGGCAGCGGGCGGCTGGGTGCTCGACCGGATGAGCGATGTGAACTTTAAGCGCTGGACGGCGTGGATCGTGACCGCCATTGGCCTCGTCTATCTTATCCAAGCAGCCCATTTTTGGTCATGACAAGCATTGCTACAGCCATTCGGTCAGTCCTTGAAGCCAGCCAGCCGCGCGACAAAGTGATGCGCGCGCGCAAGGTTGCCCGTGATTGGCGGCTGGGCCAATTGCGTCATGATTTTGATGTTGGGATGCCCGATCGTCCGGCCCGGCCTGCGCGTCCTGAGCTGCGGCCGCCCACATTCATGCCAGCTCGTCGCCGGGCTGGCTCCATTGCCGGGCGGATCGCGATGCTGCACGCTTTTGCGCATATCGAATTTTCCGCCATTGATTTGGCCTTTGATATGGCCGGCCGCTTTGGCGCAGGCATGCCGCGCAGCTTTGTGGATGATTGGCTGTCTGTCGGCGCGGATGAAGCCATGCACTTCATGCTGCTGGAACGCCGCCTCCAAGACTTTGGCAGCCATTATGGCGCCCTACCTGCGCATGATGGGCTTTGGGAATCCGCAGCGGACACATCAGGGGACGTGCTGGCGCGGCTTGCCATTGTGCCAATGGTCCTGGAAGCACGTGGGCTGGATGTCAGCCCGGCCACGATCGAGCGGCTGGCCCGGATGGGCGACACCAAAAGTGCCGCCATTCTGACACGCATTTACACAGATGAAATTCGCCATGTCGGCTTTGGCTCAAAATGGTTTCAGCAGATTGCCGAATCGCAGGGGCTCGTGGCGACTCTCCACTGGCAGAGCCTCGTCAAACGGCACTTTCGGGGGGCACTTAAGCCTCCATTTAACGACTCGGCGCGGATGAATGCCGGTTTAACGCGGGATTACTACGGCGCGCTTGCGTGCTGAGACTGCGTTAAGCATGGACGCTCACACCTAATGGCCAATTGCTCGGTCCCGGGAGTCGGGGCCATCACGCAGGGGCCAAAAGATTATGTGGGGGCTTTTTAATATGGGGTTTGGGTTGGTCTCGACAGCGCCCGGAATGGTGGAGCGCGCGCGTGACCATGTTCTCCCGAATTTCAAGTCGTCTGACCGTGCAGTTTTGCGCGGCATGACGCGTTTTGCCCTCCTTCTCACGGCGCTGGCAGGCTTGGTCCTGTCGTCTGTCCCCACGCAAGCCGTGGCCGCAGACAAAGCAGCCGTTGGTGGCCCCTTTGAGTCGCTGCAAAGCACCAGCGTTAAGTCTGTTCCCAGCCCGGATAAGGCAGACCCCCATTTCCGCGCGCTGTTCAACAGCTGGAAGCGGTTGGACAGCCAGTCGCAGGCCATTGTGGCCATTCCGTCCTCCAAGCCCGTGAACCTTGGCATTTCGCTGTCGAGCGGCTTTGGTGTGCGGTCTGATCCGTTCCGCGGTGGCGCTGCTATGCATTCCGGCGTCGATATTCCCGGCCCCATTGGTACGCCCATTTATGCAACGGCAGATGGTGTTGTTGGCCGCACAGGCTGGGTGGGCGGCTATGGCAATCTGGTTGAACTGGAACATGGCCAAGGCATTCAGACCCGCTATGGCCATTTGTCGGAAATTATTGCCACACCAGGCACACGCGTGAAGCGCGGCCAGTTGATTGGCCTGATGGGCTCCACGGGCCGCTCCACGGGCAGCCACTTGCATTATGAAGTGCGCCTGAGCGGCCGTGCCGTCAATCCGACTCCCTTCCTGCGCACCGATGGCTATTTGCTGGCCATGGAACGTCGCGGCACCGGCAATGTGGCCTTGGGTGGCCCCGCTGCTAAGGCTGACTAAGCGCATCTTGCCGCGTCCGGCCGCAGGGCCTATCTGAGAGTTATGCAAAAGGTTCACCTGACCGACAGCGCCGCTGCGCGTGTCGCCCTTATCGCCGAGAAACAGGGCAAGCCCGCAATTTTGCGGCTGTCTGTTGAAGGTGGTGGTTGTTCTGGCTTCCAATATCGCTTCGGCTTGGCCGATGCGGTTGAAGGGGAAGACCTGGTCACCGAAACCGCGGGTGTAAGGCTGGTTGTGGATCCCATCTCGCTCGATCTGCTCGATGGGTCTGCCGTTGATTATGTCGAATCATTGGGCGGGGCGGCGTTCCGCGTGACCAACCCAAATGCCGCGTCTGGCTGTGGCTGCGGCGCCAGCTTTTCCGTCTGATCGCCCAACTGATGCGCATTGCCACCTATAATGTAAACGGGATCAAAGCCCGTTTGCCTCGCCTGCTCGAATGGCTGGACGAGCAAAAGCCCGATATTGTGTGCCTGCAAGAGCTGAAATCCAGCGACGAAACCTTGCCCATCGCCGAGGTGGCAGCGGCTGGCTATCATGGCGTGTGGCATGGACAAAAAGGCTTTAATGGCGTTGCGATATTGGCACGTGGCGAGATGCCCGTTGAAATCCAACGTGGCCTCGACGGCGATCCAGAGGATGAGCATAGCCGCTATATCGAGGCTGATGTTTTTGGCGTGCGTATTGCCTCACTCTATCTGCCCAATGGCAACCCCCAGCCGGGGCCAAAATTTGAGTATAAGCTCAAATGGTTTGATCGGTTGACGGCGCGCGCGGCTGCGCTGCTGGCGCTGGAAGTGCCTGTCATTTTGGCGGGTGATTATAATGTTATTCCAACGGATGCCGACATTGCGAACCCCCGCGCCATGGCAGAAGATGCCCTGATGCAGCCCGAAAGCCGGGCCGCTTTTCGTCGCCTTGCGGCCCTTGGCCTCACGGATGCGCTTGAGGCCTGCCATCCCGGCGGGCGGCTGTGGACCTTTTGGGATTATCAGGCCGGGGCCTGGCAGCGGGATGCTGGCTTTCGGATCGATCATCTCATGCTGTCCCCCGAGGCGGCGGATCGGCTGGTGGAAGCGGGCGTCGACAAGGACTATCGCGCGCGCGAAAAAGCGAGTGATCACGCGCCAACATGGATCATGTTGCGCGACAGTTAAGCGGGCAGACATCCAATATTCATCGTGCAGCAAGGCCCGATCCGCCATGCCACGCAACAAAAGAGCGAACATCGCTCAAGGGAGCAGAGCATGGCCATCCGGTATAGAATATCCGGCCCGATTTCAGTGATGTTGGCCCTTGGGCTTGCCTCGGCTGCCATGGCGCAACGGACGCGCGGCCCCTATTGGCCCGCTTATGGCCCCGGCTTTGGCTGGCAAAGCAATACCTATATGGCCAGCAATATGCGGTCTGAACGCCGCAAGACAACAGATGGCCAAAGCGAAACGGCACGTTTCATTGCGCAAGGGGCCGCTGCCAAGCTGCGCCAAGGCCCAATAGAAGTTAAAATCATGCAGCAAGAAGGGCCGCCACTCTCGTCTGCCCTCGTAGAAGCAGCAGTTGTCGATCAACTGGCAAAGCTGGGCTATGACATCGCCAACCCCAGCGCCACGGGCGGGCAAGTGGCAGAAGTGCAGTTTTCGCGCGTTACGCTGGTCCCCGAAGAGCAGAAGCGCAATCCGATTAGCGGTGAGACAACAATTGGCGTGTCCAATCGCGGATCTCTTTTTGGCATGGCGCTTGCCATTGATTTGAGCAAGCCACGCAAAGCCTTGGTTGCCACTCAAATGAGCATCCGCATTCGCGACCGGGCAAGCAATGCCGTGCTGTGGGAGGGCCGGTCTAGCCTAGAAACGCGCGAGGGCGATAAAAAATGGCCCGATGACGCCATTGCCGCCCGCTTGTCCGCCACTTTGCTGGACCATCTGGCCGAGCCGGGCCAAGCGCGTGAAGTGCCTCTCGACACCCCCTAAAGGCGTTGGGGAGAGGCGCCGTTACAGCGCCTTTTCGTACACCCAATAGTCTTTGTTGATTTGGCTATGGATGGCATCGGCAATGGCATTCATCCCCTGATTATCATCCAAAATCCAGCCAATCTCTCCCCGGCTGGCGCCATAATGCGCAGTGGCATTGCGGCGAATAAACTCAATCATCATGAACGCCAATTGGCTGGCCATGCGCGAGGATTGCAGCCGCTGCACCACGCCCATCAGTGGCACGCGCATTGTGCGCACCTTGGGCTTGCGCAACCACCAGAGCAGCTTGGCCCAGTTAAACGGCAGCAACGACCCGCCAAATTCACGCAGCTTTTCATTCACATCCGGCAGCACAATCATGAAGGCGACAGGCTCGCCATCATATTCTGCCACCATGATAAGATCTTCATAGACAATGGGTTTCAGCTTTTTGCCGACATAGGCAATTTCGGCATCAGTCAGCGGAACAAAGCCCCAATTTTCGCTCCACGCATCATTTAAGATGCCCAGAATTAAGGCCGCCTCTTCGTTGAAACGCGCCTTATTCACGCGGCGAATGCGGATGCGCGCATTGCGTTCCCCGGCTGCTACAATGCGCTGGACCAGCTCTGGGAAAGGCTTAGAAATATCCAAATCCCATGTCCTGAGCGATTTGGCAAAGCGATAGCCCGCTGCCTCGATCCAGCCCTGATAGGCCGCAGCATTATGGCCCATCATCACCGTGGGGGGATGATCAAAGCCTTTGACCAGCAGCCCCGGCTCATCCCAGATTGAGATCGACAAGGGGCCAAGGGCCCGCACCATGTCCTTGGCGCGCAGCCACGCTTCCGCCGCCGCAATAAGAGCAGCTGCACTGTCGGCATCTTCAGCTTCAAACAGGCCCCAATTGCCAGTGCCCGGCCCCATGCCCTGTTCTGGCGGCTGAGCCAGAGCCAAATGATCAATATGGGCCGAAATACGCCCGACCACCTGGCCTGCACGTTCCGCCAGAAAAAATTGCGCCTCGCCATGGCCAAACCACGGGTTTTTGCCCGGTGTCAGCAGACCATAAACTTCATCTTTAAGGGGTGGCACCCAATTGGGATCATCCGCATAAAGCCGAAAGGGCAGATCGACAAACGCCGCAAGATCGGCTTTTGACTGCACAGGGCGGACCGACAAGCTGACTTTGGTCAATGATCTACCTCCCTTATTGCGCGACACAGCTTGCCCGTCCCGCCTTCTTGATCTGATGTCAAGGCGGGCAATATGCAAAGGCCATGTCCGCCATGATACTGCCATGTTAATAGGCTTAGGCGCGGATGAGAATCGGAATGGATATGTCGAGCACACCTATTGAGCCCAGCAGCGCAACGAAAGCGCCCCCAACGGCTGCCCAAATTCCGCTGGCGCGCCACCCAGATGATGCAGCGATGATCCGCGCTGCGGCTGAACTGACGCGCGATTTGAACGTGGCGCGGCCCGAAATTTATTGGCCAGATTTTCTGATCTGCACCCTGTTGGGCTATGCCACCATGGCATTGGCAATGATGGCAGATACACCACTTGCCCTTTTGGGCTGGGGCCTTGCATCCGTGCTGACGCTCTATCGGGCGGCGCTGTTCATTCATGAGTTGACGCATATTCGCCCTACCGCGCTGCCGGGTTTTCGCTTTGCGTGGAATGCCCTTATTGGCGTGCCGCTGCTGGCGCCTTCGTTCATGTATGAAGGGGTCCATAGCCTCCACCATGCCCGCACCCGTTATGGCACGGATGAAGACCCAGAATATCTGCCGCTGGCACTTATGAAGCCGTGGACTGTGCCGCTGTTTGTGCTGATTTCGGCACTCGGCCCAATTGCAGTGTTGCTGCGCTTTGGCCTGCTTTCGCCGCTATCGCTTCTCTCCGCCAAGCTGCGGACGTTGATTGTTGCGCGCTATTCCAGTCTTTCCATCAACCCCAATTTCCAGCGGCGGATGCCCGAAGGCGCGTTTCGCCGGATGTGGATTGCCCAAGAAAGTGCCGCCTCGATTTGGGCGATCAGCCTTATGGCTTTGGTTGCAACAGGCCTCATCCCGCTGCATATTTTTCTGGTTGGCCTTGGCATTCATTCAGGCATTGTTGTCATTAACCAAGTCCGCACGCTTGTTGCCCATCTTTGGGAAAATGAGGGCGAAGTGATGAGCGTGACGGGGCAATATCTTGATAGCGTCAATGTGCCGCCGCCCGGCTTTTTGCCGGCGATCTGGGCGCCTGTGGGCCTGCGCTATCACGCGCTTCACCATTTGCTGCCGGGCCTGCCCTATCACGCGCTGGGAGAAGCGCATCGCCGGCTAATCGCGGCGCTGCCTGCCAATTCCTCTTATCATGGGGCAAGCTATAAGGGCCTGCCCGGGCTGGTCAGTCGGCTGGTGCGCAGCAGCTTTTCCACTACGGCGCGCTAAGCAAATTGGTTATTCTTCTGTTTTGATGAGAACAAATTCACCAATCATCAAAAAGAGCAGAAATGGCCCCCACGCCGCCAGCAAGGGCGGGTAAATGCCCAGCCCGCCCATGGCGAGGCCAAAATTATCGGCCACGAAATAGGCAAAGCCCAAGGCCATGCCAATAATGGCGCGGACAAAAAGCCGGCCAGATCGGGCTACCCCAAAGGCCGCAACGGCTGCCAGCAAGGGCATCAGCAAGGTCGACAAAGGCCCCGAAATCTTATGCCATAACGAGGCCTTTAACGATTGTGTGGGCCGGCCTGCCGCCTCTAAATCATCAATGGCTGACCAAAGCTGCATGAAGGACAATCCATCTGGATCAACTGAGGCCAGCGTAAAGCGATCCGGCCCCACGCCTTTGGCAACCAGCGGATTGCCTAAGTCCTGCTTCATGCCGCGCGCCACGTCAAAACGATTGGCCTCTTGCAGGCGCCAACCGCCTTGCTCAGGCTGGCCGCTTTTGGCCCGAATAATCCCCTGAAGTTCGCCATCTTTGCGTACATAAATGCTCACATCAGTGAGGCGCGTCGCAGGCCCGCGGCCTTCCACGGCCCCGGCATTGATCAACTGAGTGCCATCACGCACCCAGATATCGGCTTGTATCCGGCTATCCATTGGGATTTTGGCATAATCTACTTTCTGCCAGCGATTGAGCGTGGCCGTGGCGCGCGTCACAATCCGCTCGTTAAAGGCAAAAGCAAAGGCGGCGACGCCCAGGCTGGCCAAAATAAGGGGCGCCAACACTTGATGCGCGGACAGGCCCGATGCCTTCATTGAGATGACTTCGCTATTCTGGTTCAGCGTGACCATCGTGATGAGCGTCCCCAGCAAGACCGAAAAGGGCAAGAAACGCTGGATGATTTGCGGCGTCCGCATCGAAACATAGCGCCACAAATCCGCATTATCATTGCCGGGCGCTGCCAAAATCTTGTCTGCCTCTCCCAACAGGTCAAGCGCCTGCAACACCAGGACCAGCGCGGCCAACACGGCCAAGGTGCGGACCAAAAACATCTTGGCCATGTAAAAGGCCATGGTCCGCGATGGGAAAAACTGGGTTTGCATTATGCCCGTCCTTCTTGCTGCGGCACACGCACCAGCATGCGCCGCACAGCTTTGCCCAAATGTTCAAACCCGCGTTCCAGCGCCCCAATGGGCTGGCCACCGGGCTTGTGCGCCAATGTCCAGTACATCCAACAGATAAGGGCTGAGAACAAAAGGAACGGCGTCCACAAAGCAATCGCAGGATTGAGCAGACCCAAAGCACCCATGCCTTCCGCCCACTCATTCACTTTATGATAGGTCACAACTAGGACAATGGAGAGAAACACGCCAAGTGCTGAGGTGGATCGTTTGGGCGGCACTGCCAAGGCCACAGCCAAGAGCGGCAGCAGCAGCATCATTGCCACTTCAACCAAGCGGAAATGGAAATTGGCCCGCAATTCATACCGCTGCGCCTCGGGCGTCTCTGGCGCAGCACTCACGCGGACCAGTTCAGGAATGGTCAACTCACGATCCAAATTGCCGCGGCTGCGGAAAGCCTCAATCTTGGGCAGATCAATTGGCAGATCATGCGCAGTGAAGGATAAGACACGCGGCTGGCGATAATTGGGCGCATCATGCACCAAAACCCCGTTGCGCAGCCGCAAGATGATGACATCGGGATCATCCGTTGCCAGAAATGTCCCTTGCTGCGCTGTCACAGAAACAGTGCGCCCTTCCTTGGCAGCAACACGCACAAAAATGCCATGAAGTTGCTTGCCATTATCTTCGCTGCGTTCGATCCGCATCGTCATCTTGCTGCCAAAGCGGGCAAATTCCCCCACTTTGATTGAGGCGCCCAGCGCACCTGACCGCAATTCAAACCGAATGCCTTCATAGGCATAGCGCGCATAGGGTTGGACAAAACCCACAATGGCCAAATTCACCAAGGCCAGCCCAATGGCAAAAAGATAGGGCACGCGCAGCAGCCGCCCATAGCTCATCCCCACGGCGCGATAGACATCCAATTCTGAGGACAAAGCAATTTTGCGGAACGCCATCAAAATGCCCAGCATCAAACCAATGGGGATGCCCAGCGATAAATATTCAGGCAGCAAATTGGCCAGCATCCGCCAGACAACGCTCACCGGACCGCCTTCCTGCGCCACAAAAGTGAACAGGCGCAGCATCTTATCCAGCACAAGCAGCATCGCCGCTATGACCAGCGTCGAAAAAAGCGGCAAGGCAATAAGCCGGGCAAGATAACGATCAGTCGAGTTAAGCATCACTTTTTCTGAATTCTGACAGCTGACCATGATTTGGCCGCAAATCAATTTCATACGCGGCTTGCCAAGAAGGATTAGGTGAGTCCGCGCCCAAGTGCAAACAGCCGGGCACATTTTTCGAGGTGGTCAGGATGGTCGTGATGAAACGTAAATCCATAAGGACGGTTGCAGCGCTCGCGCTGATGGGGGTCGGCTTTGCCTCAACTCTCGCCGCGGAGCCGCTTGGGCCGGACCCAAGCCTGTGTGATGGCAGCGCGGAACCAACGATCTTGGTCCGTGTGACGGGCCTGAAAAGCCGGGATGGGACAATCCGAGTCCGCACCTTTTCGGGCGATCCAAGCACCTATTTTAATAAGAAATTCGCGCAGAAGCGCTTGCTGTACCCAACGCCAAATGCAGGTTCAGTCGATATTTGCGTGCCAGTGGGCGCGGCAGGTGTTTACGCAGTCGACGTGCGCCATGACGTGAATAACAATGGCGATACTGATCGGTCGGATGGGGTTGGCGCTTCAGGCAACCCAAAATTTTCGCTTTGGACAATTTTGCTCGGCAAAAAGCCATCTGCGCAACAAGTGCAGGTCAATGTGGGCCGCGGCACAACGATTGTGCCCATAACAGTCAGGTACCTCTAAGCGATGACAACCCTGGCTCTTTTGTCCAACCCCAATTCAACCGGCAATCGGGCCTTTCTGCCGGATATTCGGTGCTATTGTGCTGAGCGTCCTGAAATCTTCCATTATGAAGTGGAAGATCTGAGCCAGATTGGCGAGGCGCTGCGGTCGATTGCGCAAGTGGCGCCGAAATTGCTGGTGCTCAATGGTGGCGATGGCACCGTGCAAGCTGCGCTGACTGAAATCTACCATGGCGGATATTTTGGAAAAAATATTCCGCCGCTGGCCGTGCTGCCCAATGGCAAAACCAATTTAATTGCGCTCGACCTTGGGGCAGATGCAGCCCCCATTGCTGTGCTGGACCAGTTTTTGGAGATCGCCCGGCAAGATATGGTCCCCCATATTGTTGAGCGAGAGCTGATCTCGCTGAGCGAAGGGGAACATGGCAATCGGCCCGTGCTTGGTATGTTTTTGGGCGGCGCTGGCCTTGCGGATACAATTTTATACTGCCGCGAAAAGCTCTACCCCTCTGGCCTGCCCAATGGGATGTGCCATTTCATTGCGGCCTTTGCGGCCATTTTTGCGATGTTAACTGGCATAAGAGGACGGTTTCTGCCGCCGCGGCCTAATCCGGTTTCCGTCTCGTTGATCCGCGATGGGGAAGGCACACGCCGCTTTTCATTCTTAATTGTGACGACGCTTGAAAAGCTGTTGCTCAATGGCCGAACAGGACAACAAGGGCGTGTTGGCCTGAAGCTTTTGGCAATTGAACAATCGGGCCGGGCCTTGGTGCGCGCCTTGATTGCAGCACTGGGCGGACGACTAGGTGTTGAGCCTGTCTCGGGCGTGCATGTCCAGCAAGGCGATGTCATTCGTATTGAGAGCGATCATACGCGCGTTATTTTAGATGGGGAAACCTTCCACGCGACGCGCGGCCGCCCCATTGTGCTGCGCGCCACCCCACCCGTGCATTTTGTAAAGCTGGCCACGTGAATGATCTAAAGGCGCTGGTTGCAGAAGAGATATTGCAGCCAGTTCACCCTCAAGTCAGCGCCATGGCCGCGGCACTTGCGGCCCTATATGGGCCTGCTGCGCGCGCTGTGCTGTTTTATGGATCTTGCCTGCGCGAAGACCAGCTTGAAGGGCTGATGCTCGATTTTTACGTCATTGTATCTGACTATCGCGCTGCCTACGCCAAATCATGGTTGGCCTTGGCCAACCGGCTGATCCCCCCCAATGTCTTTCCTTTTGCGCAAGAGGGGCTGGCGGCCAAATATGCCGTGCTCAGCGAAGCAGATTTTGCAGCGCTCAACCGCCCAGAGGCAAAGACTGTTTCCGTATGGGCGCGCTTTGCCCAACCGACACGGCTGGTCTGGTCCGCAGATGACACTGCGCGCAACCGCACGCTGGACGCTGTGGCGCAGGCAGCGCCAACGGCCTTTGCCTTGGCCCAGCCCGTCGCAGGCTCAGCTGACCCAATTGAAATTTGGCGGGCCGCCTTTACCCGAACATATCAGTGCGAATTGCGGGCAGAGCGCAATGCCCGGCCTGATGCCATCGTCGAGGCTGATCTGGCGCGCTATCAGCGCTTTGGCGCAGCTGTGCGTTTATCGACTAGTCTCACGCGGCCAGCTGCAGAACGCCGCTGGGCCAAATTGCGCCGCCGCGGAAAATGGATGAGCGTGCTGCGGCTTGCCAAAGCCAGCCTCACTTTTGCGGGCGGCATTGACTATCTGGCGTGGAAAATTAACCGCCATGCAGGCACGGCGATCGTGCTGACGCCGTGGCAGCGACGGCACCCACTGCTGGCGGCATTGGTTTTGGTGCCCCGGCTTATCCGCCAGGGGGCGGTGCGCTAATCGCCTGCGCCAAAAGACGCTGAACACGCCCCCGCAAGGCCTGACGCTGCGCCGGGGACAGCCCCATCTGGCCAATGTGCCGCACATCTGCCGGATCAATGGCCACACCCGCACGATAGACTTCAAAATGAAGATGCGGGCCAGTGGACAGACCCGTTGACCCAACATAGCCAATAATCTGGCCTTGCCGCACCTGTGCGCCGGCCGACACTGCAAGGCGGCTCATATGGGCATAGCCTGTCTCAACTTGGTCCGCATGGGACAGCCGCACCATTTGGCCATAGCCGCCGGCCCAACCCGCCTGCGAAACAACGCCATCCGCCACTGCATAAATGGGCGTGCCCCATGCAGCGGCATAATCCACCCCTTTGTGAAAGCGTGAATAGCCCAGCAAAGGATGCCAGCGAAAGCCAAAGCCCGATGATAAATGCGCCTCTGGCACGGGGCGGATAAGGCCTGACGCACTCTGGCCCGGCCCTGCAATATTTTGCCAGCGCGTCTCGGCCTGCGTTGCAACAGGCACCAGATCCACGCGACGACCCGGCTGCGACACGCCAATATATAAGACTGCGGCCTCAGGCTGCCCGCCCTTGCCCAAGACCACATCAAAACGCGTATCCGCCATCATGTCCGCGGCAAAATCGATATGCGCGCCCAGCGCTTTTACGCTTTGCTGTGCGGGGTAAATGCCCATGCCTGCGGCCCTTAAGCTGGCATAAAGGCCATTTGTGACACGGCCAGAAAAGCGCACGGGCCGGCCCGACCCCAAGCGGGGCGGGGCAGTAGCCATTGGCATTGGCAAAGACATTGGCAAAGGATCGGCAGCCTTTGGCACAGCTGGGGCGGGGGCCAGCCGCAGCGCCAGCGCTGGGCCAGCCAGCAGCAGCGCCCCACATAGGCCCCAATACCATGGGTGTTGCCCGCGTATCACCATGGCGCCTGCGTACTGCCCAATGGTTAAAGCCACATTGCCAGACACCCGATCACTCAGCACAACCGGGCCAGCCCAAAGCATAGGTGCAATAGCCAAATTGCCCCTTGCCTCGCCACGAGGGAACGGCAATCTATTGCGGATGGGCCAGTTTGCGCGTTCGGCAATTACCGCGGTCTTGGGGCCGACCAATACGGGCAAGACGCACCTTGCTGTGGAGCGGCTCTGTGCCCATTCCAGCGGCATTATGGGCTTTCCGCTGCGGCTTTTGGCGCGCGAAGTTTATGATCGTGTGGTCCGCATCAAAGGCGAACGGCATGTCGGCCTGATTACGGGCGAAGAAAAGATTTTGCCGCCTGATGCCCGCTGGCTGCTCTGCACAGCTGAATCGATGCCAGTGGACCGCGATGTTGCCTTTGTTGCGCTGGATGAAGCGCAATTGGGCATGGATGAAGAACGCGGGCATATTTTTACCGATCGGCTGTTGCGCGCCCGGGGCCGGGAAGAAACCATGATCTTGGGCTCAGCAAGCCTGACCCCCATGGTGCGCGCGCTGGTGCCCGATGCGGACATCATTTCTCGCCCGCGCTTTTCTCAACTCAGCTATGCAGGGCCCAAAAAGCTCTCACGCCTGCCGCCGCGCACGGCCATCGTCGCCTTTTCAGCTGAACATGTTTACGCCGTGGCAGAAATGCTGCGCCGGACGCGCGGCGGCTGCGCGGTGGTCATGGGCGCCCTTTCCCCCGCCACACGCAATGCCCAAGTCGCCATGTATCAGGCAGGCGAAGTCGATTATCTCGTCGCCACCGACGCCATTGGCATGGGCCTCAACATGGATGTCGGCCATGTTGCTTTTGCCAGCCTCACCAAATTTGATGGCAAGCGCCAGCGCCGCTTGCGCCTACCCGAAATGGCCCAAATTGCAGGCCGTGCTGGCCGCCACCAGCGCGATGGCAGCTTTGGCGTGCTGGCGGGCGGACCGGATAGTGCTGAATTTACCGAGCAAGAAATTGAGCGAATTGAGGAGCATCATTTTGCGCCCATGGATCATATGCTGTGGCGCAACCCAGACTTGGATTTCCACTCCATTGATGCGCTGATTGAATCGCTAGAAGTCCGCCCGGACGGGCCTGTGCTGCGCGCCGCGCCAGAGGCCATTGATATGGCCGTGCTGCGCGTGTTGGAAGCTGACGCAACTGTGCGAGATCGAGCACGGGGGCCAGCGATGGTGGCCCGGCTTTGGTCAGCCTGTGGCCTGCCCGATTTCCGCAAATCGGGGGCCGATCATCACGCCCGGCTGGTCAGCCAGCTTTTTGGCTTTTTAAGCGAAGGCCATGGCACCATTCCTGCTGCGTGGTTTGCGCAAGAACTCACGCGGCTAGACAGCATTCAGGGCGATGTGGAAACCGTGGCGGCGCGCATTGCCGCTGTGCGAACCTGGGCTTATGTCGCGCATCGCGCTGATTGGCTGCAAGACCCGGCGCATTGGGCAGAAAAGACGCGGGCGCTGGAACTGAAATTGTCAGACGCGCTCCACCAAAAATTGACCGAACGCTTTGTTGATCGGCGGACATCTGTGCTGATGAAATCCATTGGCCATGATCCTGCCCTGTTGGATGTTGAGGTGGATGACGCAGGCGCCGTTTCCGTCGATGGAGAGATGATTGGCGCGCTGCATGGCTTTCGCTTTACTCCTGATGCCGCAGCGCGCGGACAAGACCATAAGCGGTTGTTGGCCGCAGCTGAACTGCGCCTGCCCAAAGAGCTGGCCCGGCGGGCCCAAAAACTGGCTGATGCCCCCGACAGCGCCTTTCATCTGCTGACAGAGCCCGGCGCGCTTGTGCAACTAACCTATCAGGGTATGGCCATTGCGCATCTGAAGGCGGGGCGTGATCTGCTGGGCCCACGCCTCATTTTGGACCCGAATATTACTCGGCTCGACGCCCCTGCCCGCCATCTCGTGGAGCAGCGCTGCACGCAGTGGTTGGATCAGCTGATCCGCAACCGCCTTGCACCGCTTGCCAAAATTGCCCGGCTGGCCCGTCTGCCCGAAACGTCCCCGGGGCTGCGCGGCATTTTGGCGCAATTGGCAGAAGCGGGCGGTGTGCTGGGTCGCGCCGAAGTTGATGCCGCTCTGGGCACGCTGGACCGTGCGGCCCGCCACGCGCTGTCCCGCACGGGCGTGACTGTGGGGACGCTCGACTTGTTTCTTCCCGCTCTGTTGAAGCCCGAGGCCAGCCGATTGCGGCTGGCGCTCTTGGCCGTGCGGGCAGGACAGGCCATGCGCCCGCTGCCACTGGCTGGGCTTGGCCTGCTCGACAAGCCTGCCCCAGAACTGGCGCAGGCCGCCGAACACGCAGGCTATCGACGCTTTGGCGATCAGATGTTGCGGATTGATCTGGTCGAAAAAATTGCGCGCGCCGCGCACGAGGCCCGAGGCAAAGATCGGATGGCCAAGCTGGATCCTGCTTTGGCAGTCTCTTTAGGCGTAGGCGGGGCGACGCTGAGCCGGATTATGCGCGCCTTGGGCTTTTTACCCGCCGGGCAAGAGCCGGGCCATGATTGGCGTTGGCGGGGCCGCCCGCGCCGGGCCGAACGCCCACAGCCCCTTAACGCGGCCTTTGCCGCATTAAGCCAGTTGAAGCGGTAGCCCCACAGTGCGGCTCGATAAGTTCCTGTTCTTTACGCGCCTGACGAAAACCCGCAGTCTTGCGCAAAAAATTGTTGAGCAAGGCCATATCCGCATGGATGGCCAAGCTGTTACGCGCGCCCATGCAGAGGTGCGGCCTGGTGCCGTCATTACGTTGCCGTTGCACGGGGCCGTCCATGTTATCCGCGTTGAAGCCTTGCCGGGTAGAAGAGGCCCCGCGCCCGAGGCGCGCAGCCATTATACCGCGCTTACCCCCCCACAGCCAATTGACGCAGCGGTAACAGCATTCTAACGATTCAGCTCAAACGCAGAATAAACCGCCGAAAGGACCCGCAATGACCTATGTCGTGACCGAAGCCTGCATCAAGTGCAAGTATATGGATTGCGTCGAGGTGTGTCCGGTTGATTGCTTCTATGAGGGCGAGAATATGCTCGTCATCAACCCCAATGAATGCATTGATTGCGGCGTATGCGAACCGGAATGCCCCGCCGAAGCCATTTTGCCAGACACGGAAACTGGCCTCGAAAAATGGCTGGAACTGAACAACACATTCTCCGCCCAATGGCCCAATGTCACCCGCAAGGGCGATCAGACGCCTGCAGATGCCGATGATCACAAGGGTGAAGACGGCAAATATGACAAATATTTCTCTGCTGAACCGGGCAAGGGCGACTAAGCCTGCATGGCGCTTTGCCGCTCAGCACATGACATTTGGCGCGCCGGGTGACTTGTCCCCCGGCGCGACCCCTTTTTGGACTCGCCCTGCTTGGCAAGGCCCATAAAGGCGCTAAGGAACACATATGACAGACCGCCAAACAGTTTATGACCAAGTTGCCGCCCAAATTGCCCCGTTTAACAAAAAGGGTGTGGCGCTGAGCGAAGCGACAACCTTCCAGCATGATCTGGAATGGGACAGCCTGACTGTCATGGATTTTGTGGCGGCTGTGGAAGATGAATTCGACATCATCATCACGATGAATATGCAGGCCGAAATTGAAAATGTTGGCCAGCTTGTTGATGCTGTGATCAAGCTCAAGGCCTAAGCCATTTTACGGCCCTGACCAATCCCAAAAGAGACGGACCGATGACTGACCTGTTTTCCAAATTCGATCCGCTGATCCAGCAGCGCGAAGGCCTGCTCGCCACGGGCGTGCGCGATCCCTTCTCGCTGGTGATGGAAGAAGTGAAATCGCCCACTGTTGCTGTCTGCAACGGTCGGGAGACGATCTTGCTGGGCACCTATAATTATATGGGGATGACCTTTGATGACGACGTCATCACGGCAGGCAAGGACGCACTCGACCGCTTTGGCGCGGGCACAACAGGCAGCCGCGTGCTCAATGGCACCTATCAAGGCCACAAGCTGGTCGAAGAGGCGCTGAAAGACTTTTACGCGATGGACCATGCAATGGTCTTTTCGACGGGTTATCAGGCCAATCTGGGCATTATCTCGACCATTGCAGGCAAGGGTGATTACATCATCCTTGATATTGATAGCCACGCCTCGATTTGGGATGGCTGCAAAATGGGGGATGCCGAAGTCGTCCCCTTCAAGCACAATGATGTTGAAGCCCTTGAAAAGCGGCTGAAGCGCCTGCCGGAAGACGCAGGTAAGCTGGTTGTTTTGGAAGGCGTCTATTCCATGCTCGGCGATATTGCGCCGCTCAAAGAGATGATTGCCGTTTCCAAGGCGCATGGCGCGATGGTGTTGGTTGATGAGGCCCATTCGATGGGCTTTATTGGCCCCAATGGCCGCGGTGTTGCCGAAGAACAGGGCGTGCTGGACGATGTTGATTTCGTCATTGGCACTTTTTCCAAAAGTGTTGGCACCGTGGGTGGCTTCTGCGTCTCTAACCATCCAAAGTTTGAGATTATGCGCCTTGTCTGCCGGCCTTATGTCTTCACGGCGTCGCTGCCGCCAAGCGTCGTCGCAACAGCATCAACCTCGATCCGCAAGCTGATGCACGCCGGCAATAAACGCGCACATTTGTGGGAAAATTCGCGCCGCCTGCACGCCGGGCTGAAGGCGCTGGGCTTTGAGCTGGGCACAGAAACACCTCAAAGCGCAATCATTGCCGTCATCATGCCTGATTTGGAGCGCGGGGCCGGCATGTGGGAAGCGCTGCTCAACAATGGGCTCTATGTCAATTTGGCACGCCCGCCTGCGACACCGGCGGGGATGACGCTGCTGCGCTGCTCCTTATGTGCTGAACATACAGCCGAGCAAGTGGACGATATTTTAAAGCGGTTTGAAGCGGCTGGCCGGGCGACCGGCATTATCGGCTGATGATCCTCATCGTCGATGACGACGCCCGGATCCGCGATGCCGCGGCGGGCGCGTTATCGGCACTGGGCCATCAGGTCATATCCGCCTGTGATGGGCATGAAGCGCTTGCCATTTGCACCCGCCAGCCAGACATCAAGCTCGTTGTTACTGATGTTATCATGCCGCGCTTAAAAGGCCCGGACTTTGTGGCGCGCGTACGTGCCACGCGGCCTGATTTGCGCGTGATTTATATCAGCGGTGGCATTGGGGATACCCCGCGGGCGGCGCTGGGCGATTATCCCTTGCTGACCAAGCCCTTTACCGCCGCCAGCCTTGCGCAGTTGGTGCGGGAGACGTTGGCAAGTTAACTGGCCTTAAGCGCGACGCAGCAAACGCCCCACAAAGCTGTTATCGGCCAGCACTTCGCGCGCACAATTATGGCCCGGCGCCCCTGTGACGCCACCGCCGGGATGGGTGCCTGCGCCGCACGTATACAGCCCCTTAATAGGCCCGCGATAGGCGCCATTGCCCAGCACAGGCCGCGCTGACCAAAGCTGATCAAGCGACATATTGCCGTGCATAATGTCGCCCCCGGCGAGGCCAAATTTGCGCTCCAGCCCCTTGGGGGACAAAATCTGCGTGCCCAAAATCGAGGCGCGGAAGCCCGGGGCATAGGCTTCCACTGTATCGATAATCGTATCTGCAGCCTTACCTTCTTCCGCATCCCAATCACGGCCATCGGGCAGTTCCGGCGCGAATTGCTGACAAAAGAGCGAGGCGACATGCTGGCCCGGCGGAGCCAAGCTGTCATCCACAGTTGAAGGGATAAGCATTTCAACAATTGGCTTTTTGGACCAGCCATGCAGCTTTGCATCGGTAAAGGCGCGATCCATATAGTCGAGCGTCGGGGCAATGATGATGCCCGATTGATGATGCTCGCCCGGTTCGGGCAGACAGGTAAAGCGCGGCAGTTCAGCCAGCGCCACATTCATGCGGAAGGTGCCTGAGCCCACTTTAAAGCCTTTGACGCGGCGGCGATACTCTTCGCTCAAATCTGCGGCATCAACCAATTTGTCATAGAGCAGCTTGGGACCAACGTTTGAAATAACCCGATCCGCAATCACTTCTTCGCCGCTCTCCAGCCGGACACCCGCCACGCGGGCCCCATCAACCAGCACGCGATCAACTGGCGCTTCTAGGCTGATCTCAACACCCAGTGCTGTCACCACGCGCGCCATGGCCTGCGTAATCGCCCCCATGCCACCCACACTATGGCCCCAGGCGCCTTTCTTGCCGTTCACTTCGCCAAAGACATGGTGGAGAAGGACATAGGCAGAGCCCGGCGTATCGGGCGAGGCATAGTTGCCAACCACAGCGTCAAAGCCAAAGGCGGCTTTGACAGCCTCACTTTCAAACCAGCTGTCGAGCATGGTGCGGGCGGATTTGGTAAACAGATCCAGCACATCACGCTGCCGCTCAATCGGCAACCGCGCCAAGCGGCGGCCCTGGCGCGCGCCATCAATCAGCGTTTTAAGGCCATCGCCAATATTGGGTGGGCTTTGCATCGCCAGATCGCGCAACACATCCGCCACAGCATCGAGCGTGTCATAATAATCGGGCAGTACACGCGCATCATGGTCTGAAAAGCGCCGAAACTCCGCCTGTGTCCGCTCCAGACCACCACCCAGCTTTAAATAACCGCCATCTTCTTGCGGCAAAAAGTTAGAAATTGGCCGTTCAATAACGCGATAGCCCTGATCTTCCAGCTTCATATCGCGGATGACTTGTGGCTGCAGCAAGCTGACTGTGTAGCTGGCAACTGAGTTGCGAAAGCCGGGGTGGAATTCTTCGGTCACAGCAGCGCCACCCACCACAGAGCGGCGCTCCACAAGCCGAACCTTCAGGCCAGCGCGGGCCAGATAAAAGGCGCAGACAAGGCCATTATGCCCCGCGCCGATGATGACGGCATCATATCGCTTAGTCATATCACTATCTCTCAGGCGCGCGGCGGCGCATAGCTGGCCGGCGGCGTGTTGCCACAGGCTTCCGGAATCAGAATACGCAATTTGCGGGCAAAGGCGCGCAGACACACTTCACTTTCCCCAAGTGGCCCAGGCACATAGCTTTTGCTTTCCATGCCTTGCTGCACCCGGGCGATAAGGGCCGTGTCCTCGGCATTGACCTGACGATTGATCCGCCAGTTCAAATAGCGCGCAGCCCGCATTTCCCGTCGATCATCCGGCAGACAATAGGCAATTTCGCGAATGAGCGTGGTGGTTGGGCTCAGCGGAATAAACTGCATGAAATCCACCTGATCCGGGTAGATATCAAAGGCGACATTGGGCCACAGCTTGAAATAGAGCCAGTGGCGTTGCCGATCCTCTGGCAGATGGTCGACCCGCGGCAGAAGCGCTTGATAAGCGCGCTCAGACGGGTTGCGCGAGGGCCGATCGACCAGATCGCCCCACATCCGGTCCACATGGTCATGCGCCTCAACACCATAGGATTTGCCAAACAGCCGAGTGAGGCCGGGATGTGCCACGGGAATATGTAAGCCATCCGAATAATTATCGGCCACATTCTTCCAATTGACTGTGCGCGGGCGCAGCGTGACGCGGCCAAAGGCCTTCATCTCTTCAAAGCGATAGGGCGCGACCATGTGATCATAGGGCGCCATCATTTCCGCCACGGATGGGCCTGCGCTTTCAAGTCGGACAAAAACAAACCCGCGCCACACTTCACAATCCACTGGAATGAGGCCGAGCTTATCCAGATTAAGGCCCTTATAATCCGCTTTCCCCGGCACACCTGTCAGCCGGCCATCTTTCTCATAGGCCCAGCCATGATAGGGGCAGACGAGTTTTTTGGCACAGCCATAAGACCCATCGACAAGGCGTGAGGCGCGGTGGCGGCACACATTGTGAAACGCCCGAACGGCGCCATCATCGCCGCGAATGGCAATGACGCTCTCGCCCAAATAGTCGAGGCCGTGCCAATCCCCTGCCTCAGCAATGTCGCTCACATGGCAAATAACTTGCCAGCTGGGGCGAATGACGCGCTCCATCTCAACCTTGAAGAAGTCAGGATCATGATAGACCCAGCCGGGCAGGCTCAGCCCATCAAGATCATCAGCAGCGTTGGAAATTGAAAATGCGGTGGCCATTGCGTCCCTCTGTTATACAAATGTATAACAAGAGCATGACGGACTCGCAAGCGACAGAGGCCCGTGCCACTTTTTACCGCGCGCCAGCCGATGCGCGGCGGCAAGACCTTGTGGCCGCCTGCGCCCGCGTTCTTGCCGAAAAGGGGGCACAGGGCTGCACCGTTCGCGCTATTTGTGCGGAAGCGGGCGTTTCGCCCGGGCTGCTGCGCCATTATTTCGCAGGCATTGGTGACTTAATTGCTGAAACCTATCGCCAAACCGGCCAGCATGTTCAGACAGCGTTAGAGCGGGCCGTTGCCAATGCGCCAGACCATCCAAAAGACCGGCTACTTGCCTATCTGACGGCAAGCTTTGCCCCCGAAATTGCAGATGGCGCGCTTTTATCAACATGGCTCGCCTTTTGGAGCCTGACACGCACAGACCCAATCATCGCCCGCCTCCATCATGAGATTTACAGCGATTATCGGCAGGGCCTTGAAGATCTGTTGCAAGCCTATCGTCCGGCAGCAGATCAGCGGCTGACCACCATTGCCCTAACGGCCTTAGTCGATGGATTGTGGCTGGAGCTCAGCCTGGGCAATGCCCCTTTCACGCCGCCGGAAGCCCGCAGGCTTGCCGCGCAATGGCTAGATGCCTTACTCTAATTTCCCCGGGGGCCGACGCTGGTAATCTGAAAGGGGTGGCGGCACCATCTGCTGCACATCTATGTCCACCAAATCAGGCTTTTGGCCGCGCAACCCATTAAAGTGCCGAATACGCGCAAAGCGATCGACAGGCGCCTCATCTAAGGGCCGGCCATAATGGGCGCGCACGGCAGCGCGATCATAGCCCATGAGCAGCAGCAGCGTTGGAAAGACACGAAAGACTGTGGCACGATCATGATTTTGGGCGTGCGCTGTTGCCCAGTCCAATCCCGGCCTGTGCTGAGGTGCGATGACAACTAAGGGAACAAGGCCCTGCTCCATCCCGGTGGCTTGGGGTTTGCAATGTGTGGCAATCCCTTGAGTTGCACGCTCACGTAAGTCCAAGCCATGGTCAGATGTGTAGAGGATCACAGTCTGTTGCCCCTCTAACTTGCCGAGCAAACGATCAAAAAATTCACCGACAGACCATGCCAGCGCATTGCGATAGCCATTGCGATAGCGGGCCCATTGGTCGGCTGTCCAACTGGTCGCTTCCGGGTTGGAAAAGCTTTGCCAAATTTCTTGGGCAGAATTGAGCACGGGCTCAGGCTGATAATAGGCGCGATCCGGTGGATATTTATTGAGAATGGGGAAATGAGCCCCCGCTTTGTTGACGTAGATGAAATCTCGGCGGCCATTGCGGCTATAACGGGCAATTCTATCCGCAAGGTGCAAATCGCGCATATAAATGGGGTAAGTGTTGATTGAGACAAACGCGTCAATCTGCTGGCGTTCGCTGGGCTGCATCATATTCTGCAATGTGTCACTGCCCATCTGCCCGTCGAGATAGACTGTCCGAAACCCGGCTTTGTGCGCATAGGCCCAAATGGACGGCCAGCGAAACGAAGCCGTGGCATAATTCTGCTGCGTGCCCCCGAAGCGCAACAGATAATTGGAATAGACGCTACAGGCACTGATCGCTGCGGCATGGCCATAGTTGACGACACGCAGCGACGGGGGCGGCTGCAAAAGGCCAGACCGAACTCCAGTTGAGCGCGTCAGATCAAGGTAATGCGCGCCCACGCTTTCATCGACAATCAACACCACATCCTGAGGGGCGCGGGCCGCCTTGGGAGAGGGCAATGGATTGTCTCGAAAACTTCCTGCCTCCTGATGATCTTGACTGGAATAGAGCAGCACGTGACTAAGCAAGGCATAGCCCGGCGGTGTGCCCTGCGCGCCCGTTCCAGCGCGGTGGTAGATCAGACTCGTCAGCAAGCAAAAGCTGAACGCGGGCAAAATCAGGGCCCAGCCAATCCCCATGCCGCGTCGCCAAGGGGGCAAGGCCAATGCCAGACATAACAGGCTGCCCAATAGGATGGCCATGGCAGCGGCGCCCGTAAAATGGCTAAGGGCAGCCTCATAGGCAGTCCGGCTGAGATAGAGATCAACTGACTGTTCATAATCAAGCGGAGCGCCTGTTGCCTTTTGATATCCAATCTGCACAGCGGCAGCGGCAGCAAGAATGAGCGCCAGCGGCACCCGCACCCAGACTGCTCTGAGCTGAGCCAAGGTGAGCAAACTCAAGGCGAGAGCAGAATATAACAGAAGGAAGGCAAGTGTTTTCAGCCAAGTCTCAAGCTGGGACAGGCGCACAGCAACAGCGCCATAATCACACGCCAGATAGACCAGCAGAAAGACAAATTTGATCAAAAGCCCCGCCTCGCGCAATTGGCGTGGCTTTAGGGCTGAGAGTTTAAAGAAGCCTTGGGATCAGGTGTGACGGAGTATCACAAATAAGATGGCAAGAGCGTGCACGAAAAAGTTCATGCCTGCTGAGGCTGGCCTTTCGCCATCAGCGTGATAATCTAGCATAAATATTGTTCAGGAGAGCTGTCATGGCCACCGTCATGAAAACCGGCACTGTTGCCAATGATGATCATATTCGCGCTTCAGTCAGCGAAGAGGAATGGGCGGTTCGCGTCGATCTGGCGGCAGCCTATCGGCTTGTCGCACTTTATGGCTGGGACGATTTGATTTTCACGCATTTGTCAGCACGCGTGCCGGGGCCGGAACATCATTTCCTGATTAACCCCTATGACATGATGTTTGAGGAAATTACCGCCTCCAGCTTGGTCAAAATTGATGTTGAGGGCCAACCCGTTTTGCCAACCGCGCATCCCGTGAACCCGGCTGGCTTTACCATTCACAGCGCGCTCCACATGGCGCGCGAAGATGCCCATGCTGTCATGCATGTGCACACACCTGCCGGGCAAGCTGTAAGCGCCATGAGCGAAGGCCTGTTGCCGCACACGCAGACAGCCATGATCGCGCTGCACGACATTGCCTATCATGAATATGAAGGCATCGCGACGGATCTGGAAGAGCGCGAACGGCTGGTCGAAGATATGGGCCAGAAGAATATGATGATTTTGCGCAACCATGGCACGCTGGCCGTGGGGCCATCTGTCGCGGAATGTTTCTTGCGGCTCTATTTCTTGGAGCGCGCCTGCGATGCACAAGTGAAGATGCTGTCAGCCGGGCGTGATGGCCTCTACAATCCGCCACAAGGCACGCCTGAAAAGGTAGAGCAGCAATCCAATGGTCCGGGCATGGCACTGGTTGCGCGCGGGCTTGCATGGCCCGCCTTGCTGCGCAAGCTGGATCGGATTGATCCCAGCTATCGCAGTTAGGCAAGTCGCACGGCCAGCCTGTCACGCAGGCGCCATAGGATAAGAGCAAAAGACGATGGTCTGGAGGGGGACTGACCAACATCGGTCAGGTGCCACACGACAGGCAGACGCCATAGGGGACTGGTTGTAATGACACTCAAAATTGATCGCCGCGCGCTGATTGCAACAGCGGGTTTTGGCATAGGCGGCCTTGTCATGCCGGGCGGCTCGTTGGTCGCACAGACATTATTGGGGCTGACAGGCTTTACGCATAATGTGGCCTCGGGCGAGCCGGGGCCAAACTCCGTGCTGTTGTGGACACGCTATGTCAGCAAAACGGGTGGCCAGTCCAAAGTGCGCGTCGAAGTGTCTGACACGCCTAATTTCGCCAAAATTGTAACGGGCGGCGAAATGATCACTGGCCCGTGGCGCGACCATACAGTCAAGATCACTGTGGATGGCCTTCAACCGGGGCGCTTTTATTGGTTCCGCTTCATTGCGCCCGATGGCACAAAATCCCCCACGGGTCGCACCAAGACGTTGCCTGTGGGCAAAGCCGCACAGTTCAACATCGCGATCTTCTCCTGCTCTAACTTAGGCTTTGGCGAATTTAATGCCTATGGCCACGCCGCGGCGCGCAATGACATCGACCTTGTGTTGCACATGGGCGATTATATTTATGAATATGGCCGAGGCGGCTATGACAATGGCACGCAGTTTTCTGAAAAGCTGTTCCCCGCTGGCGAGTGCCTGACATTGGCGGATTATCGCTTGCGCTACGCCAGCTATCGCACAGACCCCCAATTGCAGGCGTTGCACGCCAATTTCCCATGGATTCCAAGCACGGATGACCATGAAAGCGCGAATGACAGCTGGGAAGGTGGCGCGCAGAACCATACCGCTGATGAAGGTGATTGGTCGGCCCGGCGCAATGCGACATCACAAGTCTGGCGCGAATGGCTGCCTGTGGGGGACCTACCGTGGAAGCGCTATGACTTTGGCGATTTAGGAAGTTATTTCCGCACCGACACCCGCGTTGTGGGGCGCACCAAGCCCTATTGGGCGGGGGATTTGATGCGGGCACCGGATTCTGCAAAAGCCTTTGCCGATTTCCGCGATGGCGCTTGGCGCGACCCGGCCTCCACCATGTTTGGCACTGAGCAGGAAAGCTGGCTGTTCCAGAATTTTGCGCGCAGCAAGGGGACGTGGACGGTGCTCGGCTCCGGCACCAATATGGGCTATAACTATACGCCCGAAGAAGCGATGAACTGGTTTGGCCCCAATACGCCAGATTTCCGCAAAAACTATTCGCGGCAAGGCATTGCCGCCGCCAAGGCTGGCTTGCCCTATAATTTTGACAATTGGGGTGGCTATCCGGTCGCCCGCAGCCGCGTTTTTGCGCATGCGCAGAAAAATGATCTGAACTTGGTTGTTGTCTCGGGCGATAGCCATAATGGCTGGGCTTTTGACTTGCCGGAAGATGGCCGGCCCGCAGGTGTGGAATTTGGCGGCCATAGCGTCAGCTCACCGGGGATTGAATCGGCAACTGCAGGCACTGACCCCAATCGCATTGCGCGCGACATTTTGGCGCGCAACACGCAGGAACTGCGCTGGGTGGATACGTCCAATCGCGGCTATATGCACCTTTCGCTCACGCCCAAGGCGGCGACCAATAATTGGGTGTTTATGGACACCGTCCGGACGCTCTCGCTCAAGACCAAGCCGGGACACAGTCTGCGGGTCCGCCCGGGTCGCAAGGTTTTGGAACAAGCTTAGAAAGACCAATCAGCGCCCCCCGCCCGGACTGGCGGGGGCGCCATTTTTGCGCCGCAGATCCAGACGACTGATCTTGCGGCTAAAAATCTTGCATTCGCCCACCAAACGGGCATTTTGGAAGCATGACACACGCCTCCAACCTTCCCAAAGTTTGCATTATTGGCGCTGGCTGCTCGGGCTTTACCACAGCCAAGCGCTTGCAAGATTATGGCATCCCGTTCGACATTTTTGAGGCGTCGGACGATATTGGCGGCAATTGGTATTACAACAACCCCAATGGCATGTCGGCCTGCTATAAAAGCCTGCATATTGATACCAGCAAATGGCGGCTGGCTTTTGAAGATTTCCCCGTGCCTGCCAATTGGCCAGATTATCCGCATCACGCGCAATTGCTGGCCTATTTTCATGCCTATGTCGATCATTTCGACTTAAGGCGGCACATCCAATTTAACACGCGCGTGGACAAGGCGGTGCGCCGCCCCAATGGTGGTTGGCGCATCACGTTGTCAGACGGCCGCAGCCAGGACTATGACGCTCTTGCAGTGTGCAATGGGCATCATTGGGCGGCCCGCATCCCTGACTATCCTGGCAGCTTTGATGGGCCGCAAATCCACTCGCACAATTATCGCAGTCCCTTTGAGCCAATTGATTGCGTCGGCAAGCGCGTGCTGGTGGTCGGCATGGGCAATAGCGCTATGGATATTGCATCTGAGCTTTCACAACGGCCCATTGCCAGCCGTTTGTTCGTCTCCACACGGCGCGGCGTTTGGGTGTTCCCGAAATATTATAAGGGCCAGCCGCTCGACAAAAACCCGGCCCCGGCTTGGATGCCCAAATGGCTGCGCCAGAAATTGGGCGAAGCGATGGTCAAAAATCTGGTCGGCAAGATGAGCGATTATGGCTTGCCCGACCCCGAGATTGGGCCATTTGAGAGCCACGGCACTGTCTCTGGCGAATTTCTGCTGCGGGCGGGATCAGGCGATATTGTCATGAAGCCCGCCATTGATCGGCTGGATGGTGATGGCGTGATCTTCACGGATGGCAGCCGTGAGCCACTGGATGCGATTGTCTGGGCGACGGGCTATGACATTAAATTCCCCTTCTTCGATGATGCCAGCCTTCAGGCCGATGCGGATAATCGCCCACCGCCCTTGTTTAAGCGCATTATGAAGCCGGATGTGCCCGATCTTTTCTATATGGGCTTGGCGCAACCCTTGCCGACTTTGGTCAATTTCGCAGAACAGCAATCCAAGCTGGTCGCCGCCTATTTGGCAGGCCGCTATGCGCCGCCCAGCGCCGACGACATGGCGCGCATCATTGCAGCGGACGAAGACTATTATACGGGCCAATATTATGCGGCCCGGCGCCATACCATTCAGCTCGATTTTGACCATTATTGCCGAGCGCTGAAGACAGAATTGGCGCGCGGCGAAAAGCGGGCAGCCAAAAAGGGATTTGCGTTGCCCGTTCCATCTCAGGCGGCAGAATTGGCATGAGCTTAGCAGGCGTGCTGGCCATCATGCTCAATGTTAGCCCGGCTCTGCCCTCGGCAGCTGATCCGCTGATCCTGCTGGGAGAAAACACAGCGGGCCGGCAAATTTTTATTGATCCCGCCAGCTTAAAGAGCCTGCCGGCCATCGCCAATCGTCGGCCCTTCCCAACACTGCAGCTGTTTGTTGTGATGCGGGGCCCGGCCAATAAAGGCTCGGTGGAACGTGTGCGCTACAGCTTTTCCTGCCGCGCACGCACGGCGGCAGCCCTTAGCTATTTCCGGACGATGAATGGCATCAAATCGCATGATTGGCGGGCGGCAGATGTGCCCCTGAAATATCAGCCTGTTGCCCCCGGCGGGCTGGTCGAAATGGCGCTCACCTATGCCTGCAACGGCGGCAAGCTGCCAGAAAACCGGATAAAGCCTGCCCCCGCGCGCAGCGAAGATGAGGCCAAAGATGAGGATGGCGGCGGATGAGGGGCGAGAGAGGGGGGAAAGCGGGGCGCGAGCTGGGCCTGAATACGATTTCTTATCCTTGGCATCACAGCGTTCAAACTGCTAGCGCTTGACTATGCCGTCCACAGCCGCCTCTGCCTCGCGTGAAATTCTAACTCGTCTTCATGACGTGATGGCGTCACGCACCAGCGCGCAGGCCAAGCTGAACCAAGTGGTTGGCGTGATTGCTGAGGTGCTGAAAAGCGAAGTCTGCTCTATCTATTTGCGGCGCGATGGCCTGTTGGAATTGTTCGCCACCAAAGGGCTGAAGCAAGAGGCTGTCCACGTCACCAAGCTGGCGATGGGCGAAGGCTTGGTCGGGACCATTGCCGAGCAAGTCGCCACGCTGAACCTTGATGAAGCGACCAGCCACCCAGATTTTGCCTATAAGCCTGAAACGGGCGAAGAGCTGTTTCACAGCTTTGCGGGCGTGCCCATCATCCGCAAGGAAGATGCCGTGGGCGTGCTGTGCGTGCAGCATGTTGAATCGCGCCGCTATGAAGAGCTGGAAATTGAGGCGCTGCAAACGGTGGCGATGGTGCTGTCAGAACTCATCGCCAATGCCGGGCTGATTGATAACGCCGAACGGCGCGGATCAAAGGTGCAAGATACCTCTGCCCAGCGCATGGCAGGCCTGAAATTGGTGGATGGCATGGCCTCTGGCTATGCCGTGTTCCACCAGCCGCGCGTGACCATTGAACATACAGTTGCCGAAGATATCGAGGCGGAACGCCACCGCGTTTATGCCGCCTTTGATAAGATGCGCGAACAAATTGAGCGCATGGCCAGCGAAGCCGAATTTGGCGTGGAAGGTGAGCATCGCGAAGTCCTCGAGATGTATAAGATGTTTGCCTATGATGAGGGCTGGCGTCGACGCATTAACGAAGCCATTGACAGCGGCCTCACGGCCGAAGCCGCAATTGAGCGTGTGCAACAGCGCACCCGGATGCGGATGCGCCAAATTGACGATCCGCTGCTGGCAGACCGGATGCATGATCTGGAAGACATGTCGAACCGGCTGTTGCGCATTGTCTCTGGCCAATTGGGGTCTGCCGCCCAAGCCGGGTTGCGGCAGGATACGATCCTCATCGCCCGCAACCTCGGCCCAGCCGAACTTTTGGAATATGATCGGCGGCGCTTGAAAGGCGTGGTGCTGGAAGAAGGATCGCTGACCGCGCACGTCACCATTGTAGCGCGGGCCATGGGCGTGCCCGTTCTAGGCCGCGTTAAAGGCGTGCGACGATCAATCAGCGAGGGCGATCTTGTTCTCCTAGATGCCGGGCAATCGGCGGCCTTTGTGCGGCCAAGCCCGGCGATGGAACAGGCCTTTGCCGATCGTCTTGCGGCCTCGCAAAAGCGCCGGGCGGCCTATGCGGCCATGAAATCACAGCCGCCAGTGACCAAGGATGATCAACGGATCACGCTGATGGTCAATGCGGGTCTGCGCGATGATGTAGCGCAGCTGGATGTCACAGGGGCAGACGGCATTGGCCTGTTCCGCACGGAATTCCAATTTCTGGTATCAGCCACCATGCCACAGCGCGAACGCCAGCAGCGCCTGTATCGGGATGTCATGGATGCCGCAGGCGAACGGCCCGTTGTGTTTCGCACTGTCGATATTGGGGGGGATAAGGCACTCCCCTATTTGCGGTTTGATGGGACGAAGGAAGAAAACCCAGCCATGGGCTGGCGGGCCTTGCGCTTGGCGCTTGAGCGCGATGGCCTGATGAAAGCACAAGCCCGCGCGCTTCTAGAGGCAACAGCTGGCCGCACGCTGCACGTCATGTTCCCGATGGTGTCAGAACCTTGGGAATTTGACGAAGCCAAGGCGATTTTTGAACGCCAAAGAGAATGGATGGCGAAACAAGGCCGCCAATTGCCGCTGCGGATTCGCTATGGCACGATGTTGGAAGTGCCTGCTCTTGCAGAAATGCTGGATGTGCTGCTGCCCAAGATCGACTTTTTGTCGATTGGCACCAATGATCTCACTCAGTTTCTCTTTGCAGCAGACCGCGCCAACCCCAAATTGGCTGAACGCTATGATTGGCTGTCTCCGGCCATTTTGCGCTTTATCCGGCGAATCGTAGAGTCGTGTGGCGCCGCCAAAGTGCCTGTCACTGTCTGTGGCGAAATGGGCGGACGGACACTCGAAGCTATGGCCCTGCTCGCGCTGGGAATTGATCGGCTGTCAATTACCCCAGCTGCCGTTGCGCCTGTGAAAGCCATGGTTCGGTCGCTTGATCTGGACATGGCGAAGGCTGCCATGCACGATTGGCTGGCCAATCCCCCACGAGACTTGCGCACCTGCTTGATTGATTGGGCCCGTGAGAACGGTGTTGATATAGGATAATCTGTCGGAAAACTCTGGCCTCGCGCAGTAATGCTTCCTATGCTAGCATAAAAATAATATATGTTATTTTTGGCCGCGTTTTCGCCACGGAGCATAAAATGGCAGAGGCAACAAGCGACGCGATGTTACCGTTGATTGAGCGCGTGGGGGATAGGCTCCGCGCCGCGCGCGTTTCTGCAGGGCTCAGCCTTGAAGATATTGCGGAAAAAACTCGGATCCCATTGCGGCACTTGGATGCGCTTGAGCGCAGCGATTATGCAGCCTTGCCATCCTTCACCTATGCCGCTGGCTTTGTCCGCGCATTTGCCCGCGCCCTTGGTGCCGATGAAGTGAGCTTGGCACGCGATTTACGCGTTGAACTGGGCCGCGAAACAAGCGCAATGGCCATGGTGCAAGCCGATGATATTGCTGATCCAGCACGTGTGCCGCCGCGTTGGCTGGCAATTACAACGGCGATTGTGCTGGTGGCTTTTGCCGGCGGCTATGGCCTGTGGCGCTCCGCAGTGTTGACGCCAGACGAGCCCGCCACAGTGACGCCCCCTGCGCCCAAAGCCATTGCCAAGCCTAAGCCTGCCGCAGCCCCGACTGCGCCATCGGGGCCTATTGTGCTGACCGCGCGACAGGATGTTTGGTTCCGCATTTATGACCGCACCAACAAGGTGTTGTTTGAAGGCATAAAAAAGGCGGGTGAAAGCTATACGGTGCCCGCCGATGCTGACACGCCAATGATCCGCCTTGGCGCGCCTGAAAATCTTGATGTGTCGATTGGCGGCGCTGCCATCGCACCTTTGGGTCCGCCTGCACGGACAGTGAAGGATGTTGTCTTGACGGTCGGCGCGTTGACTGCGGCCAAAACGCCAGCTGCTGGCCAGGCCCCATTGCCTCCACCACAACAAAGCGACGCACCCGCACGGCCTTGATCGGCGGAGCGCTCTGGTCCACATAGTGCCGCATCAGCTTGTTAGAGGTTAATGTCGATGCGCCACGCCCTTGTTTCCTTTGTGCTTTTGTCTGCTGTTGCTGCGGCACCGCTTGCGGCACAGGAAAAAATGACTGTCGAAGGCCGTGTCAATAAGCTGGAAAAGGAAATGAAAGCCGTCCAGCGCAAGGTGTTCCCCAGTGGCGCGCCCATTCAACCTGACATCACCCCAGCTGCAGCCCCAGCGACGGCTGGCGCGCCGACATCAACGCCCTTGTCGGACTTGACCACACGCGTTGACGCGCTGGAAGGCCAGCTGCGCACTCTGACGGGTCAAGTCGAACTAGATGGCAATCGGTTGCGCAAGCTGGAAGAGGCCTTGAAAGCCCTCGACACACGGCTGAAGGCAGTTGAGCCGCAAACGGCACCCGCCGCCGCATCGAGCAGCAGCGCATTGGCAGAGGCCCCAGCCCCCACAGCCGTCGATGCCTTGCCCCAAAATGTGTCCGTAGCCCGGCCAGTGATGACGCAACCGGCACCTATGGCCGCTGCTCCTGTCACAATGCCCCCCGTGGCAGCTGCGCCGCGTCCACAGCCGGTGGCACCCCAAGTCGCAGCGCCAGCCCCGCGGACAGCCGCGGCCCCAATAGCAGCCGCGCCAACAGATGCAGCCAAGCGCAAGGCGCTGGTCGATGCTGTTGAAGTGCCAGTAACGGGCGATGCCGTTGAAGATGCCTATAGCTATGCGTTTCGCCTGTGGCAGGCCGGCCTATATCCAGAATCACAAGCCAAGCTGAAAGAATTTGTGAGCAAGAATGCCCGTCACCGTCGGGCCAGCTATGCGCAGAATTTGCTGGGCCGCGCTTATCTGGATGAAGGCAAGCCGGCTTTGGCATCCGTTGCCTTTTATGAAAACTATACCAAAAACCCGCGGGGCGAGCGGGCATCCGAAAGCCTTTATTATCTTGGCGTTGCGCTAACGCGGCTGAAAAAGCTGCCCGACGCCTGCAAAGTCTATGACGAGTTTAACGACGTGTATGGCAGCTCGGCCTCGGCAGATTTGAAGAGCCGGGTCGCCCGGGGTCGTCTCGAAGCCCGGTGCGTTTAAGCGCATCGGCAGAGTCCGCGCCTAGCCCGGCGCTTGTTGCCCGCTTTCGGGAAGATCTGGCCCCGTTAATGCCCGATGGCGGGTCGCTTGGCCTCGCCGTTTCTGGCGGGCCAGATAGCCTTGCCTTGCTGCTCTTGGCGCATGCCGCCGGCCTGCCCATTGCCGCAGCAACAGTTGATCACGGCTTGCGGCCCGAATCTCGTGCGGAAGCAGAATTTGTAGGCCGCTTATGCGCGGATCGCGGGATTGCGCATGATAGTCTGACGCTCGCAGGGCCGGTCCACGGCAATGTCTCGGCCTGGGCTCGCACAGCGCGCTATGCAGCCCTTGCAGACTGGCAGGCCCAGCATGGCCTACACGCCATTGCCACGGCCCATCATGCCGATGACCAATTGGAAACACTGCTCATGCGGCTAAACCGCGGCGCGGGCGTGAGTGGGCTTGCCGCTATTCGGCCACGCCAAGGCCAGATCATCCGGCCCTTGCTGGGGTGGCGCAAGGCAGAGTTGGAAGCGCTGGTCGCACAGGCTGGCATTACGCCTGTGTACGACCCCAGCAATGAAGACAGCCGCTTTGATCGCGCCCGTCTGCGGCAGGCGCTGCAGGGGGCCGACTGGCTGAATGCCGAAGCGGCAAGCCAATCTGCCCGCGCACTGCAAAGTGCCGAGGCGGCGCTGAACTGGGCGTGCGAGACCGCGCTTGCCACGCGGCTAGAACGGGTGGCGCCTGCCACCTTGCATTTGGATGCAGCAGAGCTGCCATTTGAGCTGCAACGCCGCATGATTTGGCAATGTCTAAAAGAAATTAACCCCAAAGCAGCACCGCGTGACGATGAAGTGATTCGGCTGGTTCAGCGGCTGAATACAGGCGAGACAGCGACATTGGCTGGTGTGAAATGCCGTGGCGGGGCAATTTGGACCTTCTCAGCCGCGCCGCCGCCGCGCAAAAACTGAAGAAATTCATGATTCGCAACATTGTCATTAAGCAATCGGTGCCTATCTTGGGTGCTGAAAGGCAGATTTGACTATGGACGACCAAAAGGGCCCCAACATGTCCCCCTGGATGCGGAGCCTCGCCATCTGGGTGGCAATTCTTGCAGCGCTTGCATTGTTTGTCTCGATCTTTGAGGGACGCGGCAGCAGTGGCAATGGCCAAACCATTGCCTATTCCGACTTTGTGTCGCGCGTTGAGCAAGGCTCAGTCAAATCTGTTGTCCAATCGGGCGATACCATTACCGGCACATTGAAAAGCGGCGAGGAGTTTAAGACCTATGCCGTTGCCGACCCGCAATTTGCGCAGCGCATGATTGCTGCCAATGTTGAATTTACGGGTCAGCCTGAGGAAAGCCCTTCGTTCCTGCAATTCCTGCTCTATCAGTCGCTGCCGATTCTCTTATTCTTGGGGCTTGGCTATTTGGTGATGCGCCAAATGCAAAAAGGGGCAGGCTCTGGTGCCATGGGCTTTGGCAAGAGCCGCGCCAAGATGCTGACCGAAAAGCAAGGCCGCGTCACTTTTGATGATGTGGCTGGCATTGATGAAGCCCGTGAAGAGCTTCAAGAAATTGTCGACTTTTTGAAGGACCCAGGCAAATTCTCAAAGCTGGGTGGCAAAATCCCCAAGGGCGCTTTGCTGGTTGGCTCACCAGGCACGGGTAAGACGTTGCTGGCACGCGCCATTGCCGGCGAAGCCAATGTTCCCTTCTTTACCATTTCAGGCTCGGACTTTGTTGAAATGTTTGTCGGCGTTGGCGCAAGCCGCGTGCGTGACATGTTTGAACAGGCAAAGAAGTCTGCCCCCTGCATTGTCTTTATTGACGAAATTGACGCGGTTGGCCGTCACCGTGGCGCGGGCCTTGGCAATGGCAATGATGAGCGCGAGCAGACGTTGAACCAGCTGCTTGTTGAAATGGATGGCTTTGAAGCCAATGAAGGCATCATCATTATCGCCGCGACCAACCGCCCCGATGTGCTTGATCCCGCATTGCTCCGTCCGGGCCGCTTTGACCGGCAGGTCGTGGTGCCGCGCCCCGACATTGAAGGCCGCGAGAAGATTTTGTCGGTCCATATGAAAAAGGTGCCGCTGGCCCCTGACGTTGACGCGCGCGTGATTGCGCGGGGCACGCCCGGCTTTTCGGGTGCGGACTTGGCCAATCTGGTCAATGAGGCCGCGCTTATGGCCGCCCGCAAGGGCAAGCGCCTTGTTGCTATGGCAGAGTTTGAAGAGGCCAAGGACAAGGTGATGATGGGCACCGAGCGCAAGTCCATGGTGATGACTGAGGATGAAAAGCGCATGACGGCCTATCACGAAGCCGGCCATGCGATTGTGTCCATCCATGAGCCTGCCTCGGACCCCATTCACAAGGCCACAATCATCCCGCGCGGCCGCGCCTTGGGCATGGTGATGCGCCTGCCGGAGCGCGATAATTACAGCTATCATCGCGACAAGATGTACGCCAACCTCTCTGTCTCAATGGGCGGGCGCGTGGCCGAAGAGCTGATCTTTGGCTATGACAAGGTGTCTTCGGGTGCCTCATCAGACATTCAATATGCGACCAATTTGGCGCGTGACATGGTGACGCGCTGGGGCATGTCGGATGTGCTTGGTCCGCTGCAATATGCCGAGGCAGATGAAGAAGTGTTCTTGGGCTATTCCATGAACCGCAGCCGCCAAATGTCGAACGAAACGGCCGTGATGATCGATCAAGAGATTAAGCGGATTGTGGAAGGCGGCCATAGCCAAGCAACCAAGCTGCTGAAAAAGCATATCAAGCAGTTGCACACGCTGGCGGAAGCGCTGCTCGAATATGAGACGCTGTCTGGCGATGAAATTAAGGCGCTGCTGGACGATGGCACCCGCCCCGACCGTTCGGGCACGGGACGTCCCCAAGCCGTCACGCTGCGCCCGGGTGGTACGTCCATCCCCAAAACGCGGCGCAAGCCAGGCAATGTTGGCGGACCTGCCGCTGAAGGCGCCTAAGCCCGCTTTGGCAACGCTATATTGCGATGAATCGGGAGGTGTGGGCCGCCGCGTCATGACGCTTGCGGCCCTTCTCATTGCGCCCGAAGACGCGGCCCAAATTCTCCACCGCTTTCGCGCCGTCACGGGCTATCATGGTGAAGTGAAGGGCAGCCGCATCGCGCTGGGAGAACGCGGGTTTCTGATTGAGATGCTGGCCCAATCAAGCGCACAGGCCGTCGTGACGCTTGCACTTTCGGCAACCCAGCCCCAGCCCGGGGAAGATAAGGGGCTGCATGATGTGCATGTCTATGCCGCGCTGCTTGAAACAGCAGTGTCCAAAATGCTGCCGCTGATGGACGATTGCCGGACTGTCATGATTGATGATGGCCGCTATGGCGATGCAACGCTGGCGCTTATTCGCAACGATGTGCGCACGCTGATTGGCCCGTGCGGCTCGGCGGAATTGCAACTGAGCCACCATGCCGATGGACTGCAACTGGCTGATGTGATTGCCAATAGCTTCTTCACACGGGCCCTGCCGGGCGATCGACAAGCGCATATGGCGGCGCTTGTCCAACCGCTGATGGAGCGTGGCCAAATTCAGATGCAGATTTTAACTGCTGAGGCCCAGCGCGAGTATGAACCCCGCAAACAGCAAAAGCGCCGTGACGGAAAAGCTGACCAATAAAAGACTGCGCAGCAAGGCCCCAGGTCGGCCCAGCGCATAGGCCCCGCGCAATTGCCGATAGATATGAACCGGCGGATATAGGACCAGCGCAAAGGCGCCTATGGCTTCTAGCGCAGGCATTTGAATGGCCAGCACACAGGCCGTCATCAACAAGGTCATAAAAGAGATGGAATAGGTGACGAACACCGCATGATCGAAAAGATGCAGGTCGCGCCGCCAGAAAAAGAGCAGCCACACAAAAGGCACTGAAATGGGGATGAGCGCCCAAGAGAATTTATAGGCGCTTGATTGGATTTTATAGAGCATCAGCTGCGGGTTTTCGAGCCCATGGCGGATCAAATCATTCAAGGGCTGAATACCCAGATCGACTTTCAGCCGATCTGCCTGAATGGCGTCTGCGCCAAAGGTGCGGGCCGCGCCTTGCAGAAACTTAGTCCCCAGCGTCACACTGCGGATATCCTCATCAATTTTGGCTGTTGGCAGGCCTGATTTCGTGGCTTCAGCCCTTTTGGCGTGCAAGCGGGCCAATTCAATTTCCGCCCGGCGCTGCTGCAACAGCAATTGCCGGTCGGCGACCAACCGGGGGGCAGTTTGCGGCTGGGTGAATTCGGGCTGCTGCATCAACTGCCGTGTGCGATTGAGTTCCGCGTCCAGCCATGGCTGGCGACCGGGGCCCTGAGCTGCCTTTTCCGCTTCAAGTTCTTTCAGGGTCTGCGCCAAAGTTGCTTGATCGGCAGCCAAAGTCTGGCGGGCCTCAGCGGCAGACAAAGGCTGAGTTATGGTGCGTGATGTGGGCCCCGCCCAACCAAAAATCGCAACCATCAAAAAGACGCTGAACAAGAAGAGCGCGAAAGGCGACACAAATTTTGCCCGCTCTCCATGGACATAGCGGCGCGTCAATTCCCCCGGCTTCCAGACAAGCAGAGGCAGGGTCCGCCAGATCTTGCCATCAAAATGAAAAACACCGTGCAGCAAATCATGCCCAAAGGCAGCCAATGTGCGGTGCACATGCGCCTTTTGCCCGCATTGGCTGCAATAGGCCCCGGCAAGCATGGCCCCGCAGTTCAGGCAAGCCCCGTCTCCCCCAAGACGGGCCTCGCCGCTGTGCGGCTCTACCGTGCGGGCCAACAGCGCGCCCGTTGCCACAGTGCCCAATGCGTCCATATCACTGCTCATGGGGGCAATATTGCAGCGTGGACGGGTCTTGTCACCGATTTTGCGTTTTTCCGGGCTCTTTGCTACCTCACAAAAATGCCTGATTTTCCGCCGCCCGACCAGCTTATTGCCGAAATGGGACAGCGCGCCCGCACGGCCGCGGCGGCGCTGGCCTTATGCCCCACTGCGCAGAAGGCACAGGCCCTAAAGGCGGCAGCGGCTCAATTGCGGGCTGATGCCGCACAGATTTTGGCAGCCAATGCGCAGGATATGGCAGCAGGCGCCGCACTGGGCCTCTCCTCTGCCATGCTCGATCGACTAAAACTGGATGAAGGCCGGATTGAAGCCATTGCCGCGGGGGTCGACGCCGTGGCTCAACTGCCTGACCCTGTTGGCCAAGTCATTGATGAAACACATCGCCCCAATGGCCTTAAAATGTCCCGCGTCCGCGTGCCCTTGGGCGTGATTGGCATTATTTATGAAAGCCGGCCCAATGTGACAGCAGATGCCGCGGCGCTTTGCCTCGCCTCGGGCAATGCCGCTGTGCTGCGCGGCGGCAGCGAAGCCGTGTACAGCAACCGGGCGATTTTTGCTGCCTTTCAAACTGGGCTGAAGGCGGCTGGATTGCCAGTTGATGCAGTCCAACTGGTCCCCACGCAAGATCGGGCGGCCGTGGGGGCAATGCTGGCTGCACATGGGCTGATTGACATTATCATTCCGCGCGGCGGCAAGGCCTTAGTTGCGCGCGTGCAGCAAGAGGCACGTGTGCCTGTGCTCGCGCATTTGGATGGCATCAATCATAGCTATGTCGACAAGGCAGCCGATGTCGACAAGGCGACAAGCATTATTGCCAATGCCAAAATGCGCCGCACCGGCGTGTGTGGCGCGACAGAAACGGTGTTGATTGACCGCGCCTTTACCCAGCCGGCCAAGATTGTGGCCGCCTTGCTCGAGGCTGGCTGCGCCGTGCGCGGTACGCCCGATATTCAAGCGCTTGAGCCGCGGGTGACACCTGCGGAACCGGAAGATTGGGATACGGAATATCTCGATGCGATTTGCGCCGTCACACTGGTGGACGGCGTGGCAGGGGCCATGGCGCATATTGCAGCGCATGGATCACACCATACGGACGCGATTATCACCGAAGATGCGGCAACGGCCGAAGCCTTTTTGGCCGGAGTCGATTCGGCCATTGTCATGTGGAATGCCTCCACGCAATTTGCCGATGGCGGGGAATTTGGGCTGGGCGCAGAAATTGGCATTGCAACGGGGCGGCTGCACGCGCGTGGGCCTGTCGCGTTGGAAGGGCTCACCACCTATAAATGGGTTGTCCGGGGGACCGGGCAAATCCGGCCCTGATCCGCACCGGGCTTCTTGGCGGGTCGTTCAACCCCGCCCATGGCGCGCACCGCCAGATCAGCCTGATGGCCGCAAAAGCCTTGGGCCTGGATGAGGTCTGGTGGCTGGTTTCGCCCGGAAATCCGCTAAAACCAAAGGCCGGCATGGCCCCTTTGCCTGTGCGCCTGCGCAGGGCCCAGCGCATGGCCCGGCGCAGTCCCATTAAGGCAACTGCGATTGAGCGGCACTTAGGCACACGCTATACTGTCGATACGCTGCGGGCATTGAAGCAACGCCACCCCAAGCGCGCCTTTATCTGGCTGATGGGGGCTGATAATCTGGCCCAGTTTAGCGACTGGAAAGACTGGCGCCGAATTGCTCAGACGATGCCGATTGCAGTTATCGCGCGTCCGGGATATGATGGCCCTGCCCGTGCGAGCCGCGCGATGGGCTGGCTACGGGGGTTCGTCCGCCCCCGATCTGCCGCAATGATGTGGACAATGTGGAGACCGCCGGCGCTCGTGCTGCTGCGCTTTCGCCCCGATAAGACCTCCGCCACAGCGCTTCGCCGGGCTGATCCGGATTGGTTGAGCGCCACCCCACAAACCCCTGTGCGCGATGCAATCACGCATCGCCTTGTTGATTGAGGACCGATTTTGCCTGCTGCCCCTAAACGCAAGACTGCCCAAGCCGCAGACTCGGTGGAAACGCTCCACAAGCTGATTTTGCAATCGCTGGAAGATGATCAGGCTGTGGAAACAGTCTCCATCCCGCTTGCTGGCAAGTCCGCCATTGCCGACCATATGGTCATCGCCAGTGGTCGCTCGACTCGGCAAGTCGCCTCTATGGCGCAAAAGCTGCAAGAGAAGATCAAACAGCAATGCGGCCGCATTGCGCGCGTGGAAGGCCTGCCCAGTGCTGATTGGGTGTTGATTGATGCAGGCGATGTTATCGTCCACCTGTTCCGGCCTGAAGTCCGCAGCTTTTACAATCTTGAACGCATGTGGGCGTTTGGGGACGCGCCCGCCGCTTGAAGCTCCATATTATTGCCCGTGGGAAGATTGGCCGCTGCCCCGAAGCAGAGCTGATCGTGCGTTATGCCAAGCGGTTGACTTGGCCGTTCCAGATTACTGAATTGCCAGATGTGGGCGGCAAAGCCCCGGCAGCTTCCCCCGGCACGATGACCATCGCCATGGATGAAACGGGCGAGCAGCTGACGTCTGCCGCCTTCGCCCAAAAACTTGAAAAATGGCGCGACACAGGCACGCGCGAACTGCGCATCTTAATTGGTGCTGCAGATGGTCTGACTGCCGAAGAGCGGGCGTCTGCCAGCCTCTTCATTGCCTTTGGCAAGGCGACATGGCCGCATATGCTGGCGCGCGCGATGCTGGTGGAACAGCTTTATCGCGCGACCAGCATCATTGCCGGCCATCCCTATCACCGCGAGGGATGAGGCTTAGTCCCCCGCCTCGCGGGCCACTTCGCGCCAGCCAATATCGCGGCGGCAAAATCCTGACGGGAATTGAACAGCATCTACAGCCGCATAGGCGCGGGCTTGCGCCTCAGTCACCGAACGGCCGCGCGCGGTGACGTTCAGCACCCGGCCGCCATTAGCCACCAACTGCCCGTCTTTCAGCGCGGTACCCGCATGGAAAATCATTGCGTCTGTGGTGTTGGGCAATTCAATTGCGCCGCCTTTTTCAGGCGTGCCAGGATAGCCCTTGGCCGCCATCACCACAGTCAACGCTGTATCCGATGAAAATTCCGGCGCCTCAACATCCGTCAATTGCCCGTCTGCAATGGCACGCAGCAGCGTGACGAGATCACCCTCAAAGCGCGTCATGAGCACTTGGCATTCCGGGTCGCCAAAGCGGGCGTTATATTCAATCAGCTTGGGCCCCTGCGCCGTCAGCATCAGCCCGGCATAAAGGACACCTGAATAGGGATTGCCTTCGGCCGCCATCGTCTTGACCGTGGGCCAGATGATCTCAGCCATCACCCTTGCTTCCAGCTCGGGTGTTAGGACGGGTGCGGGGGAATAGGCCCCCATCCCGCCCGTATTGGGCCCCACATCACCATCGCCCACGCGCTTATGGTCTTGCGCTGAGCCAAAGGCGACCACATCGCGCCCATCCGTTAGGGCAAAGAAGCTGGCTTCTTCCCCCACCATGAATTCTTCGAGAACGACTTCAGCGCCTGCGGTCCCAAAGCCACCGCCAAACATATCTTCAATGGCAGCTTCTGCCTCTTGCGCCGTCTCTGCAATGATAACGCCTTTGCCCGCGGCCAGACCATCGGCCTTAATGACAACGGGCAGGCCAAAGCGCGGCAAATCTGCCAAGGCCGCCGCTTTATCGGCATGGCGGGCATAAGCGGCAGTTGGGATGTTGGCGCGTGTGCACAGGTCTTTGGTAAAGCCTTTGGAGCCTTCCAACCGCGCGGCACTGGCGCTGGGGCCAAAGACGGGAATGCCAAAGGCACGCAGGCTGTCCGCCAGGCCATCGACCAAGGGGGCTTCTGGGCCAATCACCACCAGCTCAATGCCCTTGACGCGAGCAAAGGCAATCACCGCTTCATGGTCGGTCACCTCCAGGTCCACGCAGCTGGCATGGGCGGCAATGCCGGGGTTGCCGGGGCTTGCATAAAGTGTATCGCAATAAGGTGATTGCGCGAGTTTCCAAGCGAGCGCATGTTCGCGTCCGCCGCTACCAATCAGAAGGATGTTCATGCCTGCCGAAATGCCCTTTGATGACCTGCCCGAAGGCACGATGGGCCTGTTAGCCGGGGAACGCGCGGGGGACAATGCAAGCGCGCTCTCGGTGAGTGAAATTTCCGCCGCGCTGAAGCGCCATGTTGAGCAAGGCTTTGCCCATGTGCGCATCCGGGGGGAGATTTCGGGCTTTAAACGGGCAGCCTCAGGCCATCTCTATCTCGCCCTCAAAGACGAGCAGGCAGTGATTGACGCGATCATGTGGAAAGGCAGCGCCTTGCGGCTGGCCTTTCAGCCGCAAGATGGCGTGGAAGTCATCGCAACAGGCAAGCTGACCACCTATCCCGGCAGATCCAAATATCAAATTGTCATTGAGACAATGGAAATTGCAGGCGAAGGCGCGCTGTTGGCCCTGCTGGAAAAGCTGAAAGCCAAGCTAAATGCCGAAGGGCTATTTGCGGCGGAACGCAAACGGCCCTTGCCCTATTTGCCACGCACCATTGGCGTTGTGACCTCACCCACGGGCGCTGTCATCCGCGATATTCTGCATCGGCTGGAAGATCGCTGCCCGACGCGGGTGATTGTGTGGCCCGTGCTGGTGCAGGGCCAAGGCTCTGCCGAGCAAGTGGCCGCCGCCGTCAATGGCTTTTCCGCACTGCAGGGGGCCGACCGGCCTGACCTTGTGATTGTGGCGCGTGGGGGCGGGTCGATTGAAGACCTGTGGGGCTTTAATGAGGAAGTGGTGGTGCGCGCGGTGGCGAGCTGCACCATCCCCACAATCTCAGCCGTGGGGCATGAGACGGACACAACCTTGTGCGATTTTGCTGCAGACCGGCGGGCACCCACGCCAACAGCCGCGGCTGAAATGGCCGTGCCTGTGCGCGCAGACTTGCTTGCCGGCTTGCAATCTGTGGCCGCCCGCAGCTTGCGCTGTGTGCAACGCTATAAGGAACGGGCAACCGAGCGGCTGGAGACAACCGCGCGCCGCCTGCCTACGCCCGAAACCTTGCTAGGCCCACAAAGCCAGCGCGTGGATGATCTGGGGGATCGATTGAAGCGGGGCCTCTCCCATGTGGCGGCAGACGCGCGGGGAGAGCTTGCCCGCGCGGCAGGGGCCTTGCGCCCGGCCATGCTGACACAGCGGCTGGAAAATGTGCAGAACCGGCTCGACCAGCTGTGGCGGGTGGCGGCATCGCTCAACCCCGATCGCATCCTTGAACGCGGCTATGCACGCGTAGAACGCAAGGGCGGCGGAACCGTGACCAATGTGGCGCAGGCCAAGGCGGCAGGGGCACTGGTGCTGCATTTTGCGGATGGCCAAGTGGACGCCCGGGTTGAGCGGGGCGGGACCAAGCCCTATGACGCCCCCACGCCTGAACAGCCTGGTCTGTTCTGACAAAGGAGTTTTTCGATGCTCACCGCATCTGGCCGCGCGGCTAAGTTAATGTATCTCGCCAATGGGTTTCGCGTCTTGGCCCCTGGCGACCATGTTGTCTGTGCAAAATCAGGCGCGCCCATCCCGCTTGATAGCCTGCGCTATTGGAGCGTGAAGCGCCAAGAACCCTATGCCACTGCCGAAATTGCAGCCCACGCCGCCATTGAGGAATGAGCTTTAGCGTCAAATCCCTCGTCCTATCCTGTCTGGGCCTGATGCCGGGGCTTGGACAGCCAAATGCCTATGCAAAAGATATAGCCCCCCCACCGCCCCTCCGGCTGGACGGGCCTGCTCAACAGGGCGGCTATGTGCTGGGTTGGGCACCCCCCGGCACAATGCGGCTGACATTGGATGGCACAGATGTACGCCTTGCCCCAGATGGCCGCTTTGCACTGGGCTTTGGCCGCGACCAGCCTGCCACAGCCACAGTGACGGCAGTCTTGGCCAATGGCCGGCCCGTTCAACAAACAGTGCAGGTGGCGCCACGCCAATGGCAAATTGAAAACCTGCCGACACTGCCGCGTTTTTCGCAGCCTTCAGCTGAGTTTTTGGCGCGCCGGGCGCCTGAGCTGCAGCAGATTGAGGCAGCCCGCAAAACCAGCTCGGCCAGCACTGGCTGGCGGCAACGCTTTATCTGGCCCGCGCGCGGGCGCATTTCTGGCGTGTTTGGGTCACAGCGAATTTATGCGGGAGAACCCGGCGTGCCGCATAATGGGGTAGATGTGGCAGGCGGCATGGGCGGCCCGGTCATCGCACCTGCCGATGGGGTGGTGATCCTCGCCGCGCAAAGCCCCTTCACGCTCGAAGGCCATTTGTTGATGATTGATCATGGCATGGGCCTCAACAGTGCCTTTCTCCACCTCTCACGCATTGATGTGAAGCTGGGGGATGTGGTGCGCCAAGGCCAGCCACTGGGTGCCATAGGCATGACGGGGCGGGCAACGGGGCCGCACCTCCATTGGGGGATGCGCTGGAATGATACCCGTATTGATCCCGCCTTGCTGGCAGGCCCAATGCAGCTTGGCACCCCATGATGCGGATGAGCCGACCTTTGCGCCAGTCTGCCCGGTTGATGGGCCTGTTCTTTTTCTGCTGGCTCAGCACGGCCTCTGCCCGGGTAGGGCAAATGCCCATTCCCCCTCAAGACATTGTTGTGGCCTTAACGCCTGTCCAGCTGGTGCCAGAGCAGCAGGGGCCGCAGACCATAGGGGCACTCACCTTGTTGCAAGGCTATGCGCTCCACGCCGCCTCAGCTGATTTTGGAGGCTGGTCGGCCATGTCGGCCAGCAGACAGGGCCTTCGTCTCATTTCAGACGCTGGTGCGGTGCTGGACCTGCCTTTTCCCAAGGGCCAAGCCGTGACGGCGCGCTTGAGCGAGTTGCCCAAGGGCTGCGGCAACCATTGGAACAAAACACAACATGATGCTGAAGCGACCACGCGCGATCCACAGACTGGCCGCTGGTGGGTCACGCTGGAACGGCTGAACCTTATTTGCCGAGTGGATGCGCAAGGCCATGTCACCTCCATCGCCCGCGCGGCCATGTCGCATTGGTCTACGCCTTTGGGGGCAGAATCGATGGTGCGGCTGGCCGATGGCCGTTTCTTGATTTTAGCAGAAGGCGCGCCTGACCCCGCCAACACAGCCATGCCCTTATTGCTCTATGATCGTGATCCAGTTGATCCCAAGGCGCAGATGGAACGCCTGTCATTTGCAGCGCCCACAGGCTTTCGCCCGGCAGATGCCACTCAATTGCCTGATGGCCAGATTTTGGTCCTGTTGCGGGGCTTTGAGGCGCCGATCACGTGGCGCACACGCCTGGTGGTCGTGTCGCAAGACCAGCTTGTTGCCGGGGCCACCGTGTCAGGGCGGGAAATTGCCCGGCTTGAAGCGCCAATGCTGACAGATAATTTTGAGGCTGTGGCCGTGACACAAGAAAAGAGGCGAACCATTATCTGGCTCGCCTCTGATGATAATTTCTGGCCGCTTCAGCAGTCTTACCTGCTGAAGTTCGCTTTGGAAGATTAGGCGGCCGCTGCGGCCGACTTCTTCGACACTTCGCGCTTCAGGCGACGGGCCTTCAGGCTCAGCTTTTCATCCGACGTCTTCAGCAGCCAATTGTCGAGGCCGCCGACATGCTCAACCGAACGCAGGCCATGCGTCGAAACGCGCAGGCGAACGCTCTTTTCAAGCGATTCGGAGATCAAAGTGACATTCTGCAGATTCGGCAGGAAGGTCCGCTTCGTCTTGTTATTGGCGTGGGACACATTGTTGCCCACTTGGCGGCCCTTGCCGGTCAGTTCGCAAATGCGAGACATGTCTGTTCGTCCTGATTATGAATCACGTAATTCGGAAAGGCTGCGCCACTAACGGTCGAAGGCCCTTTCGTCAACCCGAAGGCTGGGGCTAAAGCGAGCTATGGCGATTCCCTTACCCCCTCCTATGCACCGCGCCCTGCAATTAGCGCAAGCCGCCGCAGATGCCGGGGAAGTGCCAGTTGGCGCGGTTGTCATGCGCGATGGGGTGGAAATTGCGGCCGCCAGCAACGCCATGCGCGCGCGAAACGACCCCACAGCCCATGCGGAAATTCTCGCCATTCGTGCGGCGTCTGAGGCTTTGGGGCAGCTCCGACTCGATGGTTGTGACCTTTGGGTGACGCTCGAACCCTGCGCCATGTGCGCAGGCGCGATTGCCCATGCCCGACTCGCGCGGCTCTATTATGCCGCAGCCGACCCCAAAGGCGGTGGGGTGGATCATGGCCCGCGTGTCTTCACCCAGGCCACCTGTCATCACCGGCCAGATGTTTATTCCGGCCTCGGCGAGGCCCAAGCAGCCGAGCAGTTACGCCAGTTTTTCGCAGCAAAGCGGGGCTAAACGCACGATGCTTGAGGTGCACTGGTTTTTTCTGCCATAAGCATCCTGTCCATGGCTGTTGCGCTTCCCTTTCAACTCACTCCCTTTCCGTGGGGAGATGTTGCAATCATTCTCGGATTGATTGCCCTGAATGGCGTGTTCGCCATGTCTGAACTGGCGATTGTCTCGGCCCGGCGCGCCCGGTTGGAATCGATTACGCGGACATCGCAACTGCGCGGCGCGCGAGCGGCGATTGATCTTGCCTCCAACCCCGGCCGTTTTCTGTCGACCGTGCAAATTGGCATCACGTTAATTGGTATTATTGCCGGCGCCTATTCTGGCGCGAGCCTTGGCGGCCCCGTGGCCGAGCGGCTCTTGCTCTTGGGTATCCCAGCTGATTGGGCCGATGATGTGTCCTTCACGCTCGTTGTTGGCCTCACCACTTTTGCATCGCTGATCATTGGGGAATTGGTGCCCAAGCAATTTGCCCTGCGCTCGCCTGAACCCATTGCCGTTGCAATGGCGCTGCCGATGATTGCGCTGGCCCGGGTGACGGCGCCCTTGGTCTGGCTGCTCGATAGAACCAGCGCCCTGATTTTTCGGATCATTGGCCTCAATCGCGAATCCGAATCGCATGTCACAGCCGAGGAGCTGCATCTGATTGTCGCCGAAGCGTCAAAGTCTGGCGTGATCGAAGAAAGTGAGCGGGCCATTATTTCGGGTGTTGTCCGTTTGGCCGACCGCCCTGTGCGTGAGGTGATGACACCGCGCACCGAAATTGACTGGATTGATGAAAAGGCCGACGCAAAGGCCATTCATCAGGCGGTACTGGCCTCATCGCACAGCCGCTTGCTGGTGGCCCGTGGCTCAGTCGACGAAATTGTTGGCGTGGTTGGGGCGCGTGATTTGCTGGCAGCTGAGCTTATGGGCCGCAAATTAGACTTAAAGACGCTAATGAAGCGCGCGCCAATTGTGCCCGATCAAGTCGATGCCATGGATGCGCTTGAGGCGCTGCGCCATGCTGATGTGCCGATTGCGTTGGTGCATGATGAATATGGGCATTTTGAAGGCATTGTGACGCCGGCTGACCTTTTGGCAGCCATTGCTGGGGATTTTGCTTCCGACCAAAATGCCGAGGATGAACCCGCCATTGTGGAACGCGAAGATGGCAGTCTGTTAGTGGCCGGCTGGGCAACGGCCGACGGCTTGGCCGAACGGCTGGGCCTGACGCTGGATGAAGACCGGGATTATGCAACTGTGGCTGGCTTTGTGCTGGATCGGCTGAAGCGCATCCCCGACACTGGGGAGCATTTCTCAGAACAAGGCTATCGCTTTGAAGTCGTTGATATGGATGGCCGCAAGATCGACAAGCTGCTGGTTCAAACGCTAGACGCGCTGTCATGACCGGACTTGCAGAGCTGTACGACGACTATGAATTTTTGGACGCCGATGATCGCTATCGGCTGCTGATTGAGTTGGGGCGCGATTTGGAAGACATGCCAGACGCCCTCAAGACTGACGCAACTTTGGTCCGCGGCTGTTCTGCCAGCGTTTGGGTGTATCCCACTGCGCGTGATGATGGCACGCTGCATTTTCTAGCGGATAGCAATGCAGCGATTACCAAGGGCATTATCGCGCTGGTCCTGAAAACGGTGCAGGATCAGACACCAGCTGCGATTTTGGCGACGGATATTGAGGCAGCCCTTGCCCCCTTTGATTTGAAGGCCCAATTATCCTCCAACCGGACCCAGGGCATTCCCAATATGATTGCGCTGATCCGCGACACGGCGGCACGCTATAAGGATTAGGCTGATGCGTCTTTGGGTTATGATGGCCTTTGCCAGCATATGGATCAGCAGCCCGGCCTTGGCCGCGCGGGATTTTCGCATTGCAGGCCAGCCTTTTGCGCAGACCGAAATCTTGGATGCCCGCGGGCTGGCCACAGCTGCGGGCGAGCCTGCCATTTTGGTCACGCTCACACAAAAAGCGCGCGGGCGACTGGCAGCAATTAGCAAGGCTCTTTTGGGCAAGCCGCTGGTTGCCACGCTGGATGGCAAGATACTGACGGGGCCAGTGGTGCGCGAACCCATTGTTGATGGCATGGTGGATTTCACGGGCTTTGCCAGTTTTGAAGAAAGTGAAAAACAGGCAGAGCTTGTCTCAGGCAAGCCGCCTGTGCCGGATAGTATGGAAGATTAAGCCGCGGCGTTACAGCGCCAATCGGCGGTCTTCCGCGGCTTTCAGCACATCATAAGCGGCTTGAATTTTTTGGAACCGCTCTGCGGCTTGCGCGTCCCCGGGCTTCACATCCGGGTGGTTTTCCTTGGCCAGTTTGCGCCAAGCCGCCTTTATCGCTTCAAAATCATCCTCACTGTCGAGACCCAGCACGTCGAGCGCGCGCATCTCATCCCGGCTGCGTGATCCATCGCCCGGCCCGCCCCAGCCATAATGTTTAGACTGTTGAAAGCCTGAGGCGTCTCGGGCCTCTTCCGCCGCACGGGCCGCTGCCTCTTCTGCGCTCAGCCCAGCAAAATAATCCCAATTGCGGTTATATTCGCCCGCATGATCAGCACAAAACCACCAGCGTTCAGGGCTGTTGGGCGCTTTGGGGGCAGGGCAATCGCCCGGCAAGGTACAGCCATGCCGATCACAGAGCCGGACTTTTACAGCCTCCCGCTCTGCGCCATAGCCCCGCCACCGAGGAAAGCCCCAATCGGGGTTGCGTGTTTGCCTGCGCGCCATAAGCGACCAGTTTAGGCGATTGCAGCCCGGCTGACCAGACGCTGCGTCGCAAAAATCCGGGCCTGTAATCCCCTTTGCAACTGGCGCATGGCTGTGGCAGTCTTGCCCCTGAAACAGCCGAAAACGGCACAACAAGCATTTGGGGGAGAGAGTGACATGGTAAAGACCGCACGGGCGCTTGTCGTCCTGATGGGGGTCGTATCGCTTGCCACAGCTTTGGGGCTTTGGTTCCGCGTTGACGATATCATGCCAAAAATTGGTTTAGCCGCCAGCGATCTAGCAGGTGGATTGGCAGGCCGGGCCACAGTGCGTGCTGATATTGCAGGCTTATTTGGCGGTATGGGGATTGCCTTGCTGTTGGCTGGCCTGCGCCAGAGCCGCCACTGGGCCAATGTGGCGCTTATCTTTGTCAGCGTCGCAATTTCGGGACGCTTGATTAGCTTGCTGATTGATGGCGCCGCGCCCGCCATTTGGCCGCCGATTTTCATTGAAGCCGCAATTATTGCCTTTCTTTTCGGCTATCGTCGCGGCCTCAGCCGGTGATCATCGATTAAGATAGCTGCCCGGGCCAAGGGGCCGCGTCGGGCAAAATTGGGGAGAAAGCAGACATGTATGTTTCTGTGACCGGCCTGAAAGTAAAACGCATCTGGCATCTGCCGCGCTTTTGGTGGCACGCAATGCGGTCCTTCCGCCAAGCGCAAAGGGCTCCTGGTGTCCGCTTGGTCGAAGTGCGCAATGTGAAAGGCTATCAACACACCCTCACATGCTGGCACAGCCGGCGCGATATGCTGAATTTCATGCGGTCGCGCCCGCATATCGATGCGATCCGCGCCTTTGGCGATATTGCAACAGGCCGCACCTATGGCTGGGAGGCTGAAGCCGCACCCAATTGGGACGACGCACTGGCCCAATGGCGCGAGAAGGGGCGCGATTATTAGCGGCGTTCATGATGAGGAAATCTGGATGCCCCGTGAGGATTCGAACCTCAATAGACGGAGTCAGAGTCCGTAGTCTTACCATTAGACGACGGGGCATCAGTGAGGCGGCGCAGATAGGTAGCCGGCCTGATTCTGTCAACGTCTGACGCGCAGTTCGGGCGGGGATTGCGGTTGCGGACATCTGGGCCTAGGCTTGTCCCCAAGTACCGCCGGGTAGGTTCCCGGGCCGGAAAGAGAATAAGAGTTTGCGGGACATGGTGGACAAAGCCACCCAATCCAGCCTTGCCCCGGGGTCACGCGGGCGAGGCACGGCCGTGCCAAGAGCGGCGAAAGCTCAGGCTGTGGGCCATCGGCCAGCGGACGCGCAGGGCGCCCCACGACGTGGGCCTGCGCGCCGCAACTATGCCGCCTTAGACCTGGGCACGAATAATTGCCGCCTGCTGATTGCCCGGCCTGAAGGCCCCCGATTTACTGTGGTCGATGCCTTTTCCCGCATTGTGCGCTTGGGCGAAGGATTGGCCGCGACGGGCGCAATTAGCGATGCCGCGATGGACAGGGCGCTCTCTGCGCTGTCTGTCTGTGCGGATAAGCTGGTGCGGCGCAATGTGCATATGGCACGATCTGTTGCCACCGAGGCCTGCCGCCGCGCGAGCAATGGCCAAGATTTTGTCGACCGCGTCTATCGGGAAACGGGCATCAAGCTCGACATTATTTCGCCGCAAGAAGAAGCCCGCCTTGCTGTGCTGGGCTGCCATGCGCTGCTGGAAGAGGGGGATGGCCCGGCGCTTATTTTCGACATTGGCGGCGGATCAACAGAACTGGTGTTGGTGGATACCAGCAGCGGCACGCCCCGCACGCTGGATTGGCGCAGCCTGCCTTGGGGCGTTGTGTCGCTGAGCGAAAGCGTACCACATGACAGCGCTGATGCCGCGGCCCGCACGGCGGCCTATGCCCAAATGCGCGCGCAGGTGAGCAAGAGCATTGGCAGCTTTGCCAATATATTGGGTGATGCCCGGGGGGCAGATTGCCGTTTGCTTGGCACCAGCGGCACAGTGACAACGCTGGCCAGCGTCTATCTGGGCCTGACGCATTATGAGCGCCGGCTGGTCGATGGTTTGCGCGTTGATGTGGCTGCCATGCGTGAGATTTGCATGATGCTGGCAGATCAATCCGTCGCTGTTCGCGCGCAACAGCCTTGCATTGGGCCTGAGCGTGCCGATTTGGTGGTGGCGGGCTGTGCCATATTGGAAAGCATTTTTGATATTTGGCCCGCTGAGCGTGTTGGTGTGGCAGATCGCGGTATTCGCGAAGGAATTTTACGCCAGCTAATGGCGGCAGGAGATAGAGCATGAGCCGCGGTGGCCTAGCGGGGCGGACCCGCGTGAAAACAGCAAAAGGGCGCAAAGTAGGCTCAACCAAATGGCTCGAGCGCCAATTGAACGACCCTTATGTTAAGCGCGCCAAGGCCGAAGGCTATCGCAGCCGGGCAGCCTATAAGCTGCTGGAATTGGACGAGCGTTTTGGCTTTTTAAAAGGTGCCAAGCGCGTGGTGGATTTGGGCATTGCGCCGGGCGGCTGGGCACAAGTGGTGCGCAAAATTTGCCCCAAGGCGCATGTCGTGGGGATTGACTTGCTGCCGGTAGAGCCGCTGGAGGGCGTGACCATTGCGCAGATGGATTTCATGGCCGATGAAGCGCCCGGCTGGCTGACAGAGGCGCTGGGCGGGTCTGCGGATATTGTTCTGTCTGACATGGCCGCCAATACAGTGGGCCACCCACAGACGGACCATTTGCGGACCATGGGGTTGGTGGAGGCCGGCATGGAGTTTGCCTGCCAGATTTTGCGACCCGGCGGGCATTTTGTCGCCAAGGTTTTGGCCGGCGGCGCAGATAATGAATTGGTTGCCGCGCTGAAGCGCAATTTTACCGCTGTGAAGCACGCCAAACCCCCGGCCAGCCGCAAGGATTCGTCGGAATGGTATGTCATTGCAACGGGCTTTAAAGGCCGCGCTGAAGAGCCGCCTAGCGCGTCTTAACGTAGCTGCCGGGCGCTGGTTCTAGCGCCGGCCGCTTGCCCTTACCGGGCACGCGCGCGCCTGTTGCAGGCACTGTTTTGGGCGCTTGATCCGTCAGCCAACCCAGCCAATGCGGCCACCAGCTGCCTTTGGTTTCCGTGGCCCCGGCAATGAAGTCTTCCAGGCTTTTCAGCCCTTTGGCGTCATTGGTCCAATATTGATATTTTTGCGCCGCAGGCGGGTTAACCACGCCTGCAATATGCCCTGAACCCGCCAGCAAGAAAGTGGTTGGGCCCGTGAATAAATCGCGCATCCGCCACACGCTTTCAGCAGGCGAAATATGGTCTTCGCGACCTGCCTGAATGAAGCTGGGCGTTTTCACTTGCCCCAAATCAATTGGCACGCCCAAGGCCTGCAATGCGCCCGGCTGAGATAATTTATTATCCCGATACAGGTCGCACAAATAGCTCTTATGCCATTTGGCCGGCAGGTTGGTGACATCCCCATTCCAGTGCAGCAAATCAAAAGCGGGATAGTCTTCGCCCAGCAGATAATTTTTGGAAACAGTGCTCCAAATCAAGTCATTGCCGCGCAATAAGTTAAAGGTAGCGGCCAGATAGCGCCCATCCAGATAGCCATTATTGGCAAGGCTTTCGACCATGGCGATTTGCGCATCATCAACAAAGTTCAGCAAATCGCCGGCTTTTTCAAAATCGACTTGGGCTGTAAAAAAGGTCGCAGACTTAACCTTTTTTGCCTCTCCTTTGGCCGCCAGCACGGCCAGTGTTGCGGCCAGCGTTGTGCCAGCCACGCAATAGCCAATGGTGTGGACAGACGGCACATCCAGCAAATCGCGCACCACATCCATCGCTTCAATCTGCGCGGCGATATAATCATCCCACACAATGTCCGCGAAGCTGGCATCTGCCGATTTCCAAGACACCACAAAGACAGTGATTCCTTGGTCGACGCACCATTTGATAAAGCTTTTTTCGGGCGTCAGATCCAAAATGTAGAACCGATTAATCCAAGGCGGGAAGATAAGGAGCGGGGTTTTCAGCACCGTCTTTGTTGCTGGCGCATATTGGATCAGCTGGAACAGCTTGGTTTGATAGACCACCTCGCCCGGCGTGGTTGCAATATTCTCGCCCAGCCGAAACGCCTGCGGGTCGGTATGCGTCAACTGCCCGCGCTGCAGATCGGCCATCAAATTCTGCACGCCCGACATCAGGCTGGCGCCATTGGTTTCCACGGCCTTGCGCAGCGCAACGGGGTTGGTGAAGGGGGAGTTGGCAGGAGACAAAGCGTCGACCAACGCCCGCATAGCAAATTGCAGCTTTGCCTTATCCGTCCCCTCAGGCACTGGCGCTTGGTCTGCCAGCGACAAGAGATGATCGGCCATGACGGAATAGCCCTGGCGCATCAGGTCAAATACGGGATGCTCCCAGTCCGCGCCTTGAAAGCGGCGGTCCTTGGGGTTCACCTTATCCCGGTTCAGCGCAGCCAAGGGCGCAAGCACTTGCCCCCAAGCCGCCAAGGCGTGGTGATAGGCAGCCACAGGGTCAGCGGCGTTGGCTGTGGGACTTTCATCGTGCGGAGCGTCAGTCATCGTCACGTCCTGTCTGGCCTTGGTTGCGACACAGGCCACACAATGGCATAGCGCGAAAACACTCTAGCTGAAAGCGACCAATGTCCGAAGAATTCTACCGCATGAAACGCCTGCCCCCTTATGTCATCGCCGAAGTGAATGCGATGCGGGCAGCAGCGCGTGCGGCAGGCGAGGATATTATTGATTTGGGCATGGGCAATCCGGATCTTCCGCCGCCCGCCCATGTCATTGATAAGCTGACGGAAGTGGCGCGTGACCCTAAGGCACATGGCTATAGCGCATCCAAGGGAATTCCCGGGCTTCGGCGCGCGCAGGCCAATTATTATGGCCGGCGTTTTGGCGTTGATCTTGATCCCGATAGCGAAGTTGTTGTGACGCTTGGGTCGAAAGAAGGGCTCGCCAATTTAGCACAGGCCATCACAGCGCCGGGCGATGTGGTGCTGGCACCCAATCCAAGTTACCCAATTCATACATTCGGCTTCATTATTGCCGGGGCCACCATCCGCAGCGTGCCGACGACGCCAGATGAGCATTATTTCGAATCGCTTGAACGCGCGGTCAAATATACTGTGCCCAAGCCGTCGGTGTTGGTCATGGGCTATCCCTCTAACCCAACCGCCGAAGTGGTGGACTTAGCCTTTTATGAGCGCGTGGTTGCCTTTGCGAAGGAACATGGGCTGTGGGTGCTGTCTGACCTTGCCTATTCTGAGCTCTATTATGATGGTGTGCCAACGCCGTCCATCTTGCAAGTAAAGGGCGCCAAGGACGTGGCCATTGAGTTTACGTCCATGTCGAAAACCTATTCCATGGCGGGCTGGCGCATTGGCTTTGCCGTCGGCAATAAAACGCTGATTGCAGCACTGACGCGCGTGAAATCTTATCTCGATTATGGCGCGTTCACCCCAATTCAGGCTGCTGCCGTAGCCGCTCTGAATGGCCCGCAAGACATAGTAGAGGCCAATCGCGAATTATATCGCAAGCGCCGCGACGTGCTGGTCGATAGCTTTGGCAAGGCCGGGTGGGACATCCCTTCGCCACGCGCCTCAATGTTTGCCTGGGCACCGTTGCCGCCTGCCTTGGCGCATATGGGGAGCCTTGAATTTTCAAAGCAGTTGCTGACCAATGCGGGCGTCGCAGTGGCGGCGGGCGTCGGCTATGGCGAAAAGGGCGAGGGCTTTGTGCGCATTGCCATGGTGGAAAATGAGCAGCGCCTGCGCCAAGCTGCCCGCAACATCCGCAAGTATTTCCAAAGCCTTGGACTAAATAGCCCCGGCGCGAAGGACGATTAAACTCATGTCCAAGACAGGCTTTGGATTTTGCTATCGCTTTCGCGTGCGCTGGTCAGAGGTGGATCCGCAAAATGTCGTCTTTAACGCCCGCTATTTAGATTATGGCGATTTGGGCGTGACCGAATATTGGCGCGCCGTTGATTTTCGCGGCGATGAAGGCGCGGGGCCAATGGATTTTCACGTCGCCCATGCCGAAGTGGATTTTAAAAAGCCAATCAAGCCCGATGAGCTGATTGAAATCTGGTGCCGGACAGAGCGGCTTGGCACCACATCCATGACAATTTTGATGGAGCTGCACGGCGCCGGCAGCGATGGGGAAGATCTTCGTGCTGTCATTCGCGAAGTGCAGGTGCATGTTGATTTGGACACGCATCGTCCCAAACCGCTGCCTCCGCTTGTCCGCCAGAAGTTCACGGAATTTGATTTACGGCCCACGCCTCTGATCCGGGGCGAGGCAATTTAGCCGCCCCTTTAGGCCCAAAGAAAAGGCAGCCGGCGGATGAACCGCGCGGCTGCCGAAAAGCCCGATGATCGATGGGGGGAGTGTCTTCGGGCGGAAAATGTCTGTCTAAAGGCGTGTCCGTTTTAGCGGGCCTTTTCGTTGCACTTTGCCAGCTGTTCTGCCGTAAAGTCCTTGCCATTGGCGGAGAAGGCCGAAATCTTACCAATCTCACGCGCAGCAGAGGCGCACACGATTTCCGGGCGGCTGCTGGCCTTGGTGGCAACGCACGCCTGACCAGCGCACTTCCACAATACGTCACGGGCGACGACTGTGTTGGCTGCCGAGAAAGCGGCTTCAGGCACAAGGCGATAGCCGGGAGTGTTGGCAATTGCATTGGTGGCGGTGCCCGCAAAGAGCGTGGCCGATGTCGCAAGTGCTGCCAGAGCAAATAGAGTACGCATGGGGGGAGGTCCTTTCACCGATTTTTCAGTTGCGAATCACTACCTATCTAAATAGATTGCAAGTTGCAACTGAAAACTGATTTTATTTGCGTCAGAGAGGTTTTGGTTTAGCCTGACGCGCGTTGAGATGGGTGTGAAAGGCAAAATATCAATGGGTGAGCTTAAGGAAGATCTGTCGGCCATTGGCTGCGGCCTCCCCGCAGCGCTGGAAGCTATGGGAGAACGCTGGTCTTTCCTCATCTTGCGTGCGGCCTTTAACGGCTTGCATCACTTTGAAGAATTTCAATCCACGCTGGGCATTGCCCGCAATATTCTGGCTAACCGACTCGGGCGCTTGGTTGATCATGGCATTTTGGCGCGTCAGCCCATGCCCGATGATCGACGCAAGATTGAATATCGTTTGACCGAAAAAGGCGCCGATTTGCTGCCGGCCATGTTGGCCTTGCGCCAATGGGGCGAAACCTGGGAAACCGGCGTTCCCTCTACACCTGTGCTGGTTGACACGCGCGATGGCCAACCGATTCGCAAAGTCACCATTCAGGCGCATGATGGCCGCCCGCTGCAATTGGGCGATATGTGCTGGCGTCACGCACATGAAATTCGGCCATTGGAAACACCCCCGCGCCTGCAAGTGGTGGCCTAATCTGGCCCCAACGCTGGTTTAGGCAAGAAAAAGGCCCGGTCGCATAATGCGCCGGGCCTTTTTCTTACCTAGTCGCCAGATTGACGATTAGTCGTAATCGCCACCCAGATTCTGGTTGCGGGGGGGCGCTGCTGCAGTCAGGCGCAGAGCCTCTGCCGCGCTGGACAGCGAGGTCATGTCATCCGCCTCAACTTCATCGTCAATGCGCACACGCTGCAAGCTGCCAACAATGGCTTCCTGCAGTTCGTCAGGGCGAATCGTCTCTTCGGCAATTTCGCGCAATGCCACGACCGGGTTTTTATCACGGTCCCGATCAAGCGTCAGTTCAGCGCCGCCCGAAATCTGGCGGGCACGCTGGGCAGCCACCAAAACCAGGTCAAAGCGGTTCGAAACCTTGTCGACGCAATCTTCAACAGTCACGCGCGCCATTGAGCGCCTCCATCTATTCGGCAATTCGGGAAAGCGAGTTAGCTATCAGCCGCTTGCACTTCTGTCAAGAATTTGGCCTTTAAGGCCGGTGACCCATAGCTTGCCCTTCGCTGCACCGACTGCCCAAATTGACGGCCATCAAATCAGTGTGTTGGTGGACGGAGACGCGCGTCTGGAGGCACTGCTGCGCCTCATTGCCAATGCCCAACAGAGCTTACGGCTCTTTTATTATATTTTTGAAGCTGATTCTGTGGGCAGGCAAGTCCGCGATGCTTTGGTTGCGGCCGCCACGCGCGGCGTGGCTGTGACTGTGCTGGTCGATGGCTTTGGGTCGAGCGCTTTGCCAACGGATTTTTTTGCGCCGCTGCACGCCGCCGGGGCAAGTATCGATCAGTTTCTTCCCAAAAAAGGGCGGCGCTATTTGCTGCGCAACCACCAAAAGCTGCTGGTCGCAGATGAGGCTAAGGCGCTGATTGGCGGCGCTAACATTTCTAATGAGTATTTTCAGGCCAATGGCAGCCAGCCTGGCTGGCATGATTTGAGCCTGCTGCTCGAAGGACCACAAGCAGCCAGCCTTGCCCGTTATGTTGATGCGCTGCACGGCTGGATGCGCTCCCGCCGCCAAGGCATTCGACATTTGCAGGCCGTGCTGGCCGCCAGCACAGACCATAACGGGCCGCTCCGCTGGATTATGGGCGGGCCGTTTGAACGGCTAAACCCCTTGGCCCGCGCGTTGCGCGCAGATTTGGATGCAGCGGCCCGCGTAGACATGATCCAAGCCTATTTCGCGCCAGACTTCACCTTTTTGCGACGGCTGGCGCGCGTGGCACGGCGGGGCCGGTTGCGGCTGATTACAGCCGCCCAGTCGGACAATGCGACAACAATTGCCGCTGCCCGGCATTGCTATGGCCGGTTGCTGCGCGGTGGCGCTGGCATTTATGAATATCGCCCCGCCCGGCTCCACATGAAGCTGATTGTGGCAGATAACATCGTCTATATTGGGTCTGCCAATTATGACACGCGCAGCATTTTTCTGAATGTTGAAGTGATGTTGCGTCTCGAGGATGCAGCTTTTGCAGACGCAATGCGCAGCTTTTGCGCTGATCATTTGCCCCTTTGTCACAAAATTGATCGCTTCTGGCTGCAGCGTGTATCTGGCCCATTTCGCAAGCTTCGCTGGGCGCTGGCCTATTTCCTGTTCACCTCAGTTGATTACACAATCACCCGGCGGTTCAACATTGGCCCAGACCGCAGGCGCTGGCGGCTGAGAACGCCAAAGAACAACATAGATTGACGCCGGGCCTGCGCATCGCCAATCACTCACGCCATGCGGGGGGCTGCGATCATATTCATCGGCATGATGCTGTGGGCACAGCAGAGCGTGGCGCAAGACCGCGCCCGGCCCGCGGGGGAATTTGAGCGGCTGTTGAACAAAGACGCCGCCAGCGTGATGGAAATTCTGGGATTGCCTATGCAGGATGCGCAAGACGGCCCTGCACGGCGGCTGCAATTTGCGGGACCGGCCTGCATCTTGGATGTCTATCTTTATCCGCCGGAAGACGGGGCAGAACCGCGGGTGACTTATGCCGCGGCGCGCGTGGCCGATGGCCGCGAGGCAGACCGCAATTTGTGCATTACGATTTTGCGGTTGCAGCGTTAAGTGCGCTGATTGCCCATTGGGCTGCCTCTTGCACGACGGGCGAGGCATCTGCACACAAAATGGTCAACAGCGGCCGCAGCGTGGGATCGCCACTATTGCCCGCTGCAATACAGGCATTGCGCACCATGCGATCACGGCCAATGCGCTTAATAGGCGAGCCGGAAAAAACCTGCCGAAAACTGGCATCGTCAAGCTGAAGAATGTCAGCAATGCGCGGCGCCACCAATTCTGCACGCGGAAAAAACGCCCGATTGGCGGCTGCGGCATTGGCAAATTTATTCCAAGGGCACACAGCCAAACAATCATCACAGCCATAAATGCGGTTGCCCATGGCCGCCCGAAATTCTTCTGGGATTGGGCCCTTATGCTCAATCGTCAGATAGGAGATACAGCGCCGCGCATCGAGCCTATAGGGGGCCGTAAAGGCGTTGGTCGGGCAGGCAGTTTGGCAGGCTGTGCAGCGGCCACAATGGTCGGGCTCAGCCGGGTCGGGTTCAAGCTCCAAGCTTGTGTAAATGGCCCCCAAAAACAGCCAACTGCCATGGCTGCGGCTTACCAAATTGCTGTGCTTGCCCTGCCAGCCCAGCCCGGCCTCACCCGCCAAGGGCTTTTCCATGACAGGCGCGGTATCGACAAAGACCTTCAGCTCAGACGGGGATTGGTCCACAATCCAACGCGCCAAGGCCTTGAGCGCCTTTTTGACCACATCATGATAATCTTGCCCCTGAGCATAGACGGATATGCGCGCGCGATCGGGATGCGCTTCCAGCGCCAGCGGGTCTGTTTGCGGGGCATAGCTCATCCCCAGCAAGATCGCTGAGCGCGCGTCGGGCCACAAAGTCTGTGGCGCAGCACGTTGATCGGCCCGGCTTTCCATCCACGCCATATCGCCATGGGCCCCAGAGGCCAGCCAGGCCTGAAGTCGATCTGAAAAATCATGTCCGGCATGCGTAATGCCACAGGCGGCAAAGCCCAGCCGCATGGCCTCTGCCTTTATCTCAGCGGCAGTTAGGATTTTATCAGGGTTAGGCTTGCTAGGCATTGGGCGACCCCGCTACCACGCGGAGCTTCTAGAGGGAATGCATTCTCATGCATGGTAGCGCCGAAGAAATTGCTGTTTGGGCAGATAAGATTACCAAATCTTTTGGTGCAGCACAGGCGGTGCGCGGCATTAGCCTGGCTGTGCCCAAAGGCATGATTTACGGCGTGCTCGGCCCCAATGGCGCGGGCAAAACCACCACGCTGCGGATGCTGTTGGGCATTATTGATCCGGATAGCGGCGAGCGGCAATTGCTGGGGCATAGCCGCCCGCGCGACGTGGCCAATCGCTTTGGCTATTTGCCAGAAGAGCGGGGGCTTTACCCGACAATGAAAGCACGGGAGGCCATTGCCTTCATGGGCGCATTGCGCGGATTAAGCTGGGCTGAGGGGCGCAAGCGCGCAGGGGAAATGATGGAAGCAGCAGGCCTTGGCCATGCTGTTGATAAGAAAATCCGACATCTTTCCAAAGGCATGGCGCAATTGGTCCAATTGCTTGGCAGCATTGTCCATCAACCTGATTTGATTGTGCTGGATGAACCATTTTCAGGCCTAGACCCCGTGAACCAAGACCATTTGGAAGCGTTGGTGCGCGCAGAAGCCGCGCGTGGGGCGACAATCTTATTTTCCACTCATGTGATGAGCCATGCTGAGCGGCTCTGCGCGCGTATCGCGATTATCGCTGGAGGCCTGAGGCGGTTTGAAGGCACTGTCGCCGAAGCGCGCGGCATTTTGCCCATGGAAGCACATTATGTGCCCAGCGCCCGTGGCGACGAGGTCGCCCCCCTCTTGCCAGCCGAGGCGCAGTTTGATGGCCAAAGCTGGCGCTTTACACTGGCAGATGATGCGGCTGAGCCTTTGTTGCTGAACCTTATTCAAGGCGGGTTCGGTGTGTCTGGGCTCAGCCTGCAGCGCCCCGGCTTGCACGATGCCTTTGTGCGCATTGTGCAAGATGCCAAAGCCGCTGACGCGCAGGAGGCCCAACCATGCTAAGTTTTTGGGCGGCAGTGCGCGTCATTGCCTATCGCGATTTTAAGGCCATTGTCGGCCAGCCTGTCTTTTTGCTGTTTCTGCTGGCGCCGTTGTTCATGGTCGTCATGGGCCTTTTGGGCGGCAGTGGATCGCGTGATTTTGCGGAAAAAGCCGGCCAATCCGCGCGCATCGCAGTGCTGGCAGATGCCCCGATGGCGCGCTATTTCAAAGCAGCCGATGCCCAGCTGCGCGCTTTGCCTTGGGGGCCCGCCACGCCGCCCCGTTTAATCATCATTCCAACGCATGGCGCACCTGATGCGCAGATTGCACGCGCGATGATGAATGCACCGGGCAGTGCCTATGAGGCAGTTCTTTTTGGCCCGGCCGAGCGCCCCATTATTCTCACCACATCCAAACCATTGGCCCGCTATATGACGCACATGGCCGAAGCTGCAGCACAAGCCCGCGGCGCAGGCCTTGCAGCGGGCCAAGTGCTTGTCCAGCCGCAGGTTGAAATGAGCCGCAAATCAGGCGGCACAGCACGGGCGCGTCAGGCCATGGGCTATGGTGCGGTTGTCCTTATCTTCCTGCTTACCTTGCTGATCGCGGCGCAATCCATCAGCACATTTGTTGAGGAAAAATCGAACAAGATTATTGAGATTTTGGCATCGGCGGCATCGCTGGAAGCAATTTTTCTGGGCAAATTGGTGGGTATGTTCGGCGTTGCCATGCTGTTTATCGGCTTTTGGGCATTGGTGCTGACAGGCGGCGCCCAGCTGGTTTTAGCTGGAGTAAGGGCGGACTTGCCAGCACTGGATTTGGCAATTCATCTGCCGGCTTTTGCTGTGTTGGTGCTGTTATATTTCACCATGTCGTTCTTCCTGTTTGGCGCAGCCTTTTTGGGCATTGGGGCGCAAGCGCCTTCGGCGCGGGATATTCAGCTGCTTTCGCTTCCCATTAGTGTCTTTCAAGTCAGCATGTTTGCCTTGGCCTCCTCTGCGGCCAGCCAGCCGGGCAGCGGGCTTGCGCTCTTTGCCCAAATCTTTCCGTTCAGTTCCCCCATGGCCATGGCCGCGCGTGCGGCCAGCGATGGCGCGCTGTGGCCGCATCTTTTGGCGATTCTCTGGCAATTGCTTTGGGTGATTGTAATTGTGCGCCTCTCAGCCCGGCTGTTCCGGCACGGCGTGCTGAATGCCAACCCCAGCCTGTTTCGCTTTTTTCGCCGGAAAACTGCCTAATTCGGCGCAGAGAGCCATCATTTCGTCGCAGGCCAACAGAGTTGGCCGGAATCGTCATTGACACGAATGTAAACAGTGGCAGACTGCAACTGAATCAGAAAAAAGAGAGGACCGCTGCCATGGCGACCGTGCTGAAAGATGCTGCCCCTGAGGGAAACCCCTGGGATGTCTCCCGGGCTGAGCTCTATGTGAATGATGTCTGGCAAGAACCCTTCCGCCAGATGCGTGAACAGGCTCCGATTAATTATTGCCCAGAGTCAAAATTTGGCCCCTATTGGTCAGTCACAACCTATAAGCCCATTCAGCATATTGAGGCGCTGCCCAAAGTGTTTTCCTCCAGCTGGGAATATGGCGGCATTACCGTTGCGGGCGATGGTCTGGAGCATCTGAAAGAGGGCGATGTGCCCATGCCGATGTTTATCGCCATGGACCCCCCACAACATACAGCCCAACGCCGCACAGTAGCCCCCGCCTTTGGCCCCACTGAGGTTGAACGCATGCGGGCCGACACAATTGCCCGTACAGCTGCCGTGCTGGATAGCCTGCCCGTGGGCGAGAGCTTTGATTGGGTGGAAAAAGTCTCGATTGAGCTGACGACACAAATGCTCGCCATTCTCTTCGACTTCCCCTTTGAAGAGCGGCACAAGCTGACCTATTGGTCGGATGTTCTGGGCGATATTGAAAGCTTTGACAGCCTTGAACAGCGGCAAGCGCGGCTGGCAACCGCCTTTGAAATGGGCGCCGCGTTCAAGCAGCTGTGGGACCGCAAGGCCCAAAATCCCGGCCAGCACGACCTTATTTCCATCATGCTCCAATCGGATGCGATGAAGCATATGAGCCATGAAGAATTCATGGGCAATCTCATCCTCCTCATCGTGGGCGGCAATGACACAACCCGCAATTCGATGACGGCCTTTGCCTATGGGCTTGATAAATTCCCAGAAGAGCGCGCTAAGTTGGAGCAGAACCACAGCCATGAACTCGCGGTAAATGCGATGCATGAGCTGATCCGCTGGCAAACCCCGCTGGCGCATATGCGCCGCACCGCGACCGAAGATACGGAGCTGTTCGGCCACCAAATCAAGAAGCGCGATAAATTGGCGCTGTGGTATATCTCTGCCAATCGCGATGAGAGCGTGTTCCCCAATGGCGATAAGGTGATTGTCGATCGGGAAAATGCCCGTCGCCATTTATCCTTTGGCTATGGCATCCACCGCTGCGTGGGGGCGCGTGTGGCGGAATTGCAGCTCACAACGCTTATCTCTGAAATGCAAAAGCGCCGCCTGCGCGTTAATGTGCTGGAAGAGCCGACACGCGTGCCCGCCAGCTTTGTGCATGGCTATAAGAGCATGAAGGTGGAATTGACCAAATATTGATCTGCCAAACAGGCGTAAATCCACCTGACACAAGGCCCGCTCGCTCGCTGCCAGCGGGCCTTGTTGTATCTGGCAGTGGCAGCTGCAAAACCATCCCCAACAGCATCAGCTTAGATGCCGTTTTTCCTTGGGTTATGACCGCCTATTTCCTATAGGCTGGATATGGCAGACGAAACTCCAAATACCTCGACTTCTTCCGACTATGGTGCGGATTCCATTAAGGTTCTCAAAGGTCTGGATGCTGTGCGCAAGCGCCCCGGCATGTATATTGGCGATACTGATGATGGATCGGGCCTCCACCATATGGTGTTTGAAGTCTCGGACAACGCCATTGATGAGGCGCTGGCCGGCCATTGTGACCGGGTTATCATTCAGCTGAACCCCGATGGATCGGTGTCTGTTGAAGATAATGGCCGCGGCATTCCAACCGATATTCACGCAGAAGAAGGTGTGTCTGCCGCTGAAGTCATCATGACGCAGCTGCACGCCGGCGGGAAGTTTGAAAATACGTCGGATGACAATGCTTATAAGGTTTCAGGCGGCTTGCACGGCGTGGGTGTTTCCGTCGTCAACGCCCTGTCCATTCGGCTTGATCTGACCATTTGGCGCGATGGGCAGGAACATTGTATGCAGTTCCAGCACGGCGATGCCGTGGCCCCGCTGAAAATTGTTGGCCCTGCCGGCAATGATGAAAATGGCCGCCCCAAGCGCGGCACGCGCGTGACCTTTTTGCCCAGCCCCGACACTTTCAAAATCACCGAGTTTGATTTTGATAAGCTGGAGCATCGCTTTCGCGAATTGGCCTTCCTCAATTCGGGCGTCCGGCTGTTTCTGGTCGATGCCCGCCATGCCGAAAAGAAGGAAGTTGAGCTCTATTATGAAGGCGGAATTGCGGCCTTTGTGAAATGGCTCGATCGCGCAAAAACCCCGCTCTTTCCTGACCCCATTGCCGTATCAGGCCAGCGGGATGGCATTGGCATTGAAGTCGCGCTTGAGTGGAATGACAGCTATTACGAAAATGTTCTGTGCTTCACCAACAACATCCCGCAGCGCGATGGCGGCACGCACTTAGCCGCCTTCCGCGCCGCGCTGACGCGCACGCTGAATAACTATGCGGAAAAATCAGGCCTGCTGAAAAAAGAGAAAGTCACGCTGACAGGGGAAGATATGCGTGAAGGCCTGACGGCCATTGTCTCGGTCAAGCTGCCTGACCCCAAGTTCAGCTCGCAAACCAAAGACAAGCTCGTCTCGTCGGAAGTGCGTCAACCCCTCGAAAGCCTGATGGCCGACAAAATGGCGGAATGGCTGGAAGAAAATCCAGCCAATGCCCGCGCTGTTGTTCAGAAGATTATCGATGCCGCAGCCGCGCGCGAAGCCGCCAAGCGGGCGCGTGAACTCACGCGGCGCAAGGGCGTGATGGACATTGCCTCGCTGCCCGGCAAGCTCGCCGATTGCCAAGAGCGGGACCCCGCCAAATCTGAACTCTTCCTCGTCGAAGGGGATTCAGCAGGTGGCTCCGCCAAGCAAGGCCGCAACCGCCATTATCAGGCAATTTTGCCACTAAAGGGCAAAATCTTGAATGTGGAGCGCGCACGCTTTGACAAGATGTTGTCGTCCAAAGAAGTCGGCACGCTGATTCAAGCGATGGGCACGGGCATTGGCCGTGATGATTTCAACATTGAAAAGCTGCGCTACCACAAGATCGTCATCATGACCGACGCTGACGTGGATGGCGCGCATATCCGCACGCTGTTGCTGACGTTCTTCTACCGCCAAATGCCGGAAATCATTGCGCGCGGCCACCTCTACATCGCGCAGCCGCCGCTGTATAAGGCGGCACGAGGCCGGTCTGAAGTCTATTTGAAAGATGATGCCGCGCTTGATGATTATCTGGTTGAAGGCGGGCTGGCTGCGACAGCGCTGGAAACCAGTGGCGGCACGCGGTCTGGCGCGGACCTGAAAATCTTGATTGATCATGCCCGGCGGATGCGCTCGTTGATGCGCTATGTGCCGCGCAAATATGATCCGGCCATTATTGAGGGGCTGGCGCTTGTTGCTGCTCTCGACCCGGCCTTGGATGCAGCTGGCCGTCAGGCGGGTGTAGACCGGGCCGCGGCATGGCTGAGCCGCGCGGACACGGAAGCGCGCTGGACAGGCATTGTAAGCGAAGATGGCGGCTACCACCTCCAGCGCCTGTGGCGCGGCGTGACGGACCACCATATTGTCGAGGCAAGCTTCCTTTTAAGCCAAGAGGCGCGGCGCCTGCATACGCTGGTGGCCGAACAGGCAGATGCCTATGCCCAGACCAGCCGGCTGGTGGCCATTGGCAAGGCGCAAGCCGAAGCCAGCTCCGTGGATGGTGACGACGAGGACGCACCTGTCTCCTCTGGCAAGGGCGTAACCCCCGTGTCGCGTCCGTCGGAACTATTGGATGGCATTTTGGCTGCAGGCCGCAAGGGCCTGTCCATCTCACGCTATAAAGGCTTGGGCGAAATGAATGCCGAACAGCTGTGGGAGACCACACTGGATCCGGACAATCGCTCGCTCTTGCGTGTTGAAATTGCCCAAGCCGATTTGGCGGATGAAATCTTCACCCAGCTGATGGGCGATGTGGTGGAACCGCGCCGCGACTTTATTCAAGAAAACGCCCTGAACGTGGCGAATTTGGATATTTAGCGTCCTCTAAATCCAAGTGGTGCGCGCCTTGGGCTGTGGCCCAAGGCGCCGCTCTCTTAAAACCTAAGCACTGCGAAAATGAGAAGGGCCGCAGGACATATCTGCCCTACGACCCTTCCGCATGGTCAGCGACCGGAAGTATGGGATCCGCTGTGCCTTAAAGGCGCGGTCCATTCCCGGGGAGACCAAAGGCTGCGATAAACGCGCCTATCCCCGGATCACCCTTTCCGACCTCTTAGCTTGACCATGAGACATCGGATCACCTCCTTTCGCTAGTTGCGCCTAGCAAATCCCTAAGCTGCGCTTCGGATTTGCCATTAGAAGATGAGTCAGACGCGCCCTGCTTTCAAGCCTTGAAAACTATTTATTTCCTGTCACACTCAAAACTTCCGGCTCCGGTTTTGAGGATCCGGGTTCATCCCCGACACTCTTCGATGACACGCGCAACTTCTGCCGCACGCGGGAGGATAAGGTCTTGTTCGCCCGGCGTCGTCAGCCGCCATTTTCCGCGTGAAAAGGCAATGGCATCCAACAGCGTATCGCCAGCTGCCACTTCTGCAGTCATATAAACAGGCCCGGTAAAAGGCACTGACGCGCGCAGCGTTGCGGCACGGCTGCTGCTATGGATCTGCACTGTCCCCAATGTGCCCGGAGGGTCGCGCGTTGCACGCTGCACCAAAATCTGCCGTTGCGCCCGCACACAGCGGATGACCATAATCGCCGGGCTGGCAGGCAGGCCAAATAGAGCCGCCGGTGCCTCAGCATCTGCCCGATAGGCCCAAGAGCCGGGGGTTAGGGGGGCAGCCTCCCAGCCCAAGGACGGGGCCTGCGGCGTGGCCACCGGCGGGCGCGCCTGTGACGGCGCAGGTGCGGCAGGCGGCGCGGGGCGTGGCGGGGTGACACAGGCTGCAAGCAGAAGCGCCGACAGCAAGGGAGAAAAAAGCTCTAACCGAGAAATCCTAAGCGCCATAACGCCGGTGTGCGGCGGATTGGCCTGATTGGCAAGCACGGCGCCAGCACGTCTGCCCGCTTTCCCGACAGATGCCCCCAATTTCCAGCTGAAACGCAAGCCCCATTGCAAGCGCGACACAGCACCGCTAAGGCCGCTGTCTCGGATGCGGGGCTGTAGCTCAGTTGGTAGAGCGCATCGTTCGCAATGATGAGGTCAGGGGTTCGATTCCCCTCAGCTCCACCATCCGCCTCCCTCAATTCCCTCTCCCCGCTGGCCTATATTTTCCGGCTGGCCATTGCCGCAATTTGCCGACACATTGGCCCAATAGGCCGAACAGGCATTTGGGGGAGGATGACATGACAACCTTGGGCATTTGGGGCGGAGCCCTGCTTATCTATCTGCTTTTTCTTTGGTTTTACGATGGCCCTCGGCGGCCATTGACGCCGGCAGAAGTGGACGCCTTCATGGAAGATGTCGGCCCCCGGCTGGCGGAGACAGGCAATGACCCCGCTGTGATGCGCGCCTTTCTGGAAGGCGATGATGGCCGCGAATTCATCATGCTCAACATGGTCCGGTCCCCCGCGGGCCCTGTGACACATCCGGAGACAGGCGAAACGCTTAGCGGGCGAGACTGGCTGCAACGCTATTCCACGCCATTTGTCCGCCAGTTAATGCGCCGTGGCGGACACCCAGTTTATGCGGGTCGCAAAGTTGCAGGCTATATTGATGCCTGGGGCACATCGGCGGACCCGGGTTGGACGGTGACCAGCACGATGCGCTATCGCAGCCGACGCGATCTGGTGGCCTTAGTGCGGGATCCGCGCTTTAAGGCAGCGCACCCCAATAAGCTGTTGGGGATCGACATGACCTTTTCTTTCCCAACGCAGAAAATGTTTGCCGGCTATGCCAGCCCGCGTGTCGCTCTTGCGCTCATTCTCGCGCTGGGGGCCGCGCTCACGCAGCTGGCGCTTTAGGAGCGGTGGCGGTCAAACGCCGCTGCCACAGTGCGCGCATAGGGCCGGCCTTGTTCGGTAATCCGCACGTCCGGCCCAATGCGCTCAACCAAACCAAGGGATGTCAAATGCGCCAGCATAGCGTCTAACTCGGGATCTATCAGCGCCGGATCTGGCACGGCACGCAACTGGCAGAGCAGTTGCTCAATCACTAGGGCGCGCGCTTGATCTTCCTTCCCCCGCAGCACACCGCGCACGCTGGGCAATTGAGATGCGGCAATTTTCTCCCGATAGGCGCCGGGGTTCTTCTCGTTCTGCAAGATGATATCGGGAAAGAGGCTGATCGCACTGGCCCCCAGACCAATCATCACATCAGCTTGATCCTCCGTGAAGCCCTGAAAGTTACGCCGCACTTGGCCTTGGCTGGCGGCCTTGGCCAGCGGATCTTGGGGCAAAGCAAAATGATCAAAGCCAATGGCAACATAGCCTTCGCGCACCAACCGCGCATGGCCATGCGCCGCTTGCTCAAAACGCTGCGCAGGGCCAGGCAGGGCTGCTGCATCAATGCGCCGCTGTCGGGGAAATAAATGGGGCACATGCGCATATCCAAACAGGGCAATCCGGCTGGGCCTTAGCCGCACGACATGATCAAGCGTGGCCTCTAGCTTGGCGATATCTTGATGCGGCAGGCCATACATAAGATCAAAGTTAATCGCGCTTATGCCCCGCGCACGCAGCGCGGCCATGCAGGTTTCGATCATGTCAACCGGCTGGAGACGCCCAATAGCCGCCTGAATCTGATCATCAAAGCTCTGCACGCCAAAGCTAACGCGCGAAACTTGGGCAATGGATAACGTCATTGCCCAATCCAGCGTGAAAGCGCGCGGATCAATTTCAATCGAAATATCCGGGGCCTGCCCGCCACCAAAAATGGTGACGAGCCGATCGACCAAGCGAACAAAGGCAATGGGATCAATGGCATTGGGACTGCCGCCGCCAAAAGCGATGCGGTGCAATTTGCCACGCCCGCCCAAGAGCTTGGCAACCAGCGCAATTTCTCCTTCAAGCGCTGCCAGATACGCGGCCAACCGGTGCGTCCGCCCTGCAACCCCAGTGTTGCAGCCGCAATACCAGCAAATCTGCTGACAATAGGGAATATGCACATAAAGCGAGAGGGGCGTCCCCGCTGCCACAGCATTTAGCGCACGCGCCTGCGCGTCTGCCCCCACGCCATCCCTAAAGGCTGTTGCTGGCGGGTAGCTTGTGTAGCGCGGAATGGGACGCGCCATCAGCTCAGGGAAATAGGGCCACATTGCGCCCATTTTAATGGAAATCTGGGCGCACGCTTTGACTTTGATCAACTAGGTTATTGTCTTGGGTCAAGGACAAGCCGGGCAATTTGATCCATGATCTTCCCCATCGAAACGAACAGAAAAGGCATCTCCCATGAAAGCCATCCTGCTTCATATCTTCGAGGATGATGGGCTGGAAAGCCGCCTCGCTGTCGCGCTAGACATCTGCCGCGCCCAAGATGCACATTTATCCTGCGTCTATATTACGCCTTATGCTGCCTATATCGGGATGGACCCAATGGGCGGCGTATTTGCCTCTGGACCAATCATCCAAAGCCTGCGCGAGGCAGAAGACAAAAGCCGCAAGCGCGTCGAAGCGCGATTGGCGCATGAGGATGTACGCTGGGATTGGCAATCCTATGATGGGGATCCGGCGCAAACACTTGTGTCGGCCTCTGCCCTTGCGGATTTGGTAATTGTCAGTCAGGCAGACCCAGAGGCAAAGGGCGGCAACCCGCCCCTTCCGCTTGTTGATATGGTTTGCGTCAATGGCGGCTGCCCGGTGCTGGTGGTGCCCAAAGGGGTGAGCCAGTTTGATGCCCTGGCCCCTATAGTGATTGGCTGGAATGACAGCGAAGAAGCCGCCCGCGCCATTCGCGAAGCGCTGCCCGCACTGCGGCTGGCCCAACAGGTCATTGTGGTTTCTGTGGGTGAGGAAGAGGAAGACTATCCTCAAACCGAGGCCTGCACCTATCTGGCGCGCCACGGCATAAAATCTGAAATTCGCAGCTATCCAGCAACAGCTGGGCCCGCCGATGCGGTGCTATGCGATGTGGCAGACGAATTGGGCGCCGGCGCCATTCTGATTGGCGCTTATGGACATAGCCGCTTGCGCGAAACGCTGTTGGGTGGGGTCACGCGCCGTCTGGTGACGCGCAGCACAACACCGATTTTGCTTGGCCACTGATCTTCAAGGTCAAAATTTCACTGCTCATAAAAGGAGAAACGCATGAGCATCCATAAGGGGAAAATTGCGCTGGCGGCACTCGCAGCCACCACCATCACCACGCCTGCCATGGCGGCCGCGGGGGATACACTTATTCGGGTTCGCGGCATTGTTGTTGCGCCGAATGAAACATCGGGAGGCATTCTGCCCGGACTGCCCAATGAACGCGTTCGCGTAAATGATGCCGTTACACCGGAAATTGATGTAACCAAGATGGTGTCGGACAATATTGGCTTTGAGCTGATTGCCGCGACATCCAAACATTCCGTGTCTGGCGTCACTGGCACCACAGGCAGCATTGGCAAGCTTGCTTCGACTTGGGTGCTGCCGCCCACGCTGACGGCCCAATATCATTTTGCACCCAGCGCCAAAATGCGGCCTTATGTGGGCGCGGGCCTGAACTACACCATGTTCTATTCAGACAAGGCAACGGCTGGTTTTGAAGCAGCCGCAGGCAGCACCAATGTGCATTTGAAAGACAGCTTTGGCTGGGCGGCACAAGCGGGTGTCGACATTGATCTGGCACCCAACATGTTCCTGAACTTTGACGTCAAATATATCGATATTGATACCACGGCGCGGCTGAGCACAGCCAATCTTGGGACACAGAGCGTGAAAGTTAATCTTAATCCGCTCGTCTTTGGCGTGGGCTTGGGCTTCCGCCTCTAAAGCCTGACAGACAAGCTCCTCCCCTGCGGGGTCGGCGAAAGCTGGCCCCGCTTTTTTATCGACAGCGTGGGCGTCAGCAACAGTCCGCCAGAAGATCAGATTTTTTGCGTCGGTCAGCACTGGCATGGCACGCCTTGCGGCAACAGCCATGGCTATCTTCTGGCGGCATAGGGCCATTTAGAGGCAGTTGGACAGTGCGGCTTGCCCCGCCGCACATGGCAATGGTGACCGTCTTCGCCGCAGCCATTGGCGTGGGCAGCATCAATGCCGCCATCCAAAGCGGCGCAAGCCTGGCTGCTGGCAGCCTCATGACCTGTCCTCCATTGGGGCCTCGTCCTCATCATCCATCAGGATGCGCAAGGCGGCGCCATCCAAATCATCAAATTGCTCCGCGTGCAGCGACCAGAAAAAGGCCGCCAGCCCCAGCAAGCCCAGCCCCAACGCAATGGGAATAAGCAGCAATATCCCCCTCATCGTGCAGATCCTTTCAGGCGCAGCGCATTGGCCACCACAATTAGCGAACTGCCCGACATGGCCAGCGCGGCAATGAGGGGCGTGACGTGCCCGGCAATTGCAAGGGGAACGGCAATGGCATTATACCCAATAGCGAGCACAAAATTCTGGCGAACAATTGCTTGTGTCGCGCGGGCAACCCGGACGGCAATCACCACCGGGCGCAGGCCATCTCCTAAAAAGACAGCATCCGCTGCATTTTGTCCGGCATCGCTGGCAGAAGCGGGAGCCAGTGAGGCATGGCCTGCAGCAAGCGCTGGGCCATCATTCAGCCCATCGCCCACCATCAAGACTCGCTCGCCACTCGCAGATAGTCGCGCAATGGCATCCAGCTTGTCCTGCGGCTGCATGCCTGTCTGCGCTGTTAGGCCCAGGCTGCGCGCCACGGGGGCCACAGCCTCAGCCCGATCGCCTGAGATGATGGCGCTTTCAATGCCCAGCTGCTGCAATTCAGCAATGGTCTCGCGCGCTTCTGGCCGAAGTGCATCTTCAAAGATCAGCACCTTCGGCGTCTTTGCCAGCTTCAATTCCACACTCAGCGCCGAGCCTGCGCCCACTGCATCATCGGGACGCCCCAGCGAGACGGGCAGCTGACCCCATTGGCCTGCCACGCCAAAGCCCGGCATTTCCGCCAAGCCTGTGACATCTGCCGCAATGCACGATTGCGCTTCAAGCGCGCGGCGCAGGGATTGGCTCAAGGGATGGCGGCTGGCCCGCGCAAGCGCCAACGCAACGCTGGCTTCGGTTGTCGTTAAGCACGCCAAATTCATTGGGTCGGGTCGGCCAAGAGTGAGCGTGCCCGTTTTATCAAACAACGCGCGTGTCACATCCGCCAGCCGCTCTAAGGCGGATCCATCCTTCACCAAAATGCCTTTGCGCATCAACGCGCCGGCAGAGACAATCTGCGCAGCAGGAACGGCCAAGCCCAATGCACAGGGGCAAGTGATGATAAGAACAGCAACCGCAATAAGAAGGGCCTGATGCCACCCTGCGCCGGCCAGCATCCAGCCCGCAAAGCTCAGGGCCGCGAGCGTGTGAACGGCAGGTGCGTAGATGCGCGCCGCACGGTCTGCAATGCGCACATAGCGAGACTTAGACTGGCTCGCCTCTTCCATCATCCGCGCAATATCGGCAATGGCTGTGCCCGCGCCTGTGGCCGTCACGCGCACGTCAATGGGCGCATCAAGGTTGAGCGTGCCGGCATGGACGAGCGCATCCACCCCCATTGGCACTGGCAGCGATTCTCCAGTCAGCAAGGATAGGTCAAAGCGCGCCGCGCCGCGCACGATGATGCCATCGGCCGCAAGCCGCTCTCCAGCGGCCACGAGCATGACCATGCCCCGTTTAAGATCCGGTGCGGCGACCCAGCGGCTTGTGCCGTCCTTTTCCAAAACCAGCGCACCGGGGGCTGTATGCTTAAGCAAGGCTGCCACCCCATCCCGTGCGCGATCGCGCATCACGCTGTCCAATGTTCGCCCGCCCAGCAAGAAAAAGAGCAGCATGACTGCGCCATCAAAATAGGCGTGTGGACCATGCACAAAGGTTTCAAACAGGCTGAGCGCCGCGGTTAGCACCACGCCAATGGAAATGGGCACGTCCATATTGGTTTGGCCATGCGACAGCGCCTTCCAGGCCGATCGGAAAAAGGGTCGGCCGGAATAGGCAAGTGTCGGCAAAGCAATAGCGGCAGAAAGCCAGTGGAATAAATCCCGCGTACCCCCCTCTGCCCCCGACCAGACTGAGACGGACAGCAGCATGATGTTCATGGCTGCAAATCCGGCCACAGCCAGCGCCTTCATCAGCGCACGGCTTTCACTGGCCTGCGCATTGGGCAGAGCCTCTAAAAGCGGCTGCGCCTCAAAGCCGAGGCGCGCAAGCGCTTCCATCAACTCAGGCACAGTCACGGCTGGATCATGCACAATCGTCACGCGCTTGGCGGTAAAATTGACGCGCGCGCCAGCAATGCCCGGTTGCGCGGTCAGGCCCTTTTCAATTTTGGCGATACAGCCCGCACAGTGCATGGCGGGCACGGCAAACAGCGTTTCGACTGGCGCTGCAAAGGCCCGATCCGACCTCTCTGGGGCGAGCGTATTCATTGCAGATTTTCAATGCGTTGGAACGTATCGTTGCCGTGACGAACGTTCAGATGCACCAGCCAGCGCCCGGCTGGCAGTGGCACATCGCTGACCCAATGGCCGTCCTTGGCATGAAACCCCATGGGGCGCTCGGCCGCGCGGCCCAGTGGGTGGCGCACCAGCGCTGTCACCTGCGCACCAGATAAGGCTGTGCCGCCAGTTTCCGCCGCAACCCGAATATGCCGGTCTGCCGTCAGACGGGCCTCCACTGTCCAGCCCAGAGCCTTTTGGGCCTCGGCCTTGTCGAGCCACTGGTTAAAGCGCTGGCTGGCAACATAGCTGTTTTCCACCACCACGCCGCCAAAGCTGCCAATCGCCGCGCGTGCCATGAAAAGATTGACTGAGATGACAATGGCAAAAAAGCCAACAAGAATGGCCGACATATGCCAGCCGGTAAATTTGCGTGTCATTCGCCATGCTCCTCGTGCTGGGTTTCGGGTCGTTCAAAAACAACGTCATCGCGATCGTCCGTGCGATCCCCATCCTGTGCCTCAGCGCGAATGGTAAACGCTTCCCGTTCTTCCCCGCGCGCGGGCGCGGCCACAAATAAGCGGACTTTCTGAACGCTATCTGCCGGCACATCGACAGTGATGCGGCGGACATTGCTGATGCGCGTAGCATCTGCGGTCCAGATCGTTGCGCCCTCAAGGCCCGTCACAATCAACGACACCCGGCGCGGGCGCGTTTCCATATTGCGGACCTTGACTGTGTAGTTGTTGCGGATCATCCCATCTGACAGCTGAACATAAACGGGGTTACGATCATGCTGGATACTGAGGTCCAGCCGCGTGCGCGCACCCAACGCAAACAGCATGGCAAAACCAATGGCGGCCCAGATGGTGAAGTAAATCAGCGTGCGGGGCCGCAAAATAGTCCGCAAGGGGCGCTGTGCTGTCCCGCCCGCTTTTTCCACTGCCGCATCATCCAGCGTGCAATAATCAATCAGCCCACGGGGCTTGCCAATTTGGCCCATCACGGTGTCACACGCATCAATGCACAACGCGCAGGTGATGCAGCCAATTTGTGGCCCTTCGCGAATATCAATGCCTGTTGGGCAAACGGCAACACATTGCAGGCAATCAATACAGTCGCCGGTTTTAAGGCTGCCCTCTTGCGTCTTTTTCAGCCCATGGCTGCGCGGCTCACCCCGCCAATCCTTATAGGTAACAATCAGCGATTTCTCATCCAGCATGGCTGTTTGGATGCGCGGCCAAGGGCACATATAAATGCACACTTGTTCGCGCATAAAGCCGCCGAAAATAAACGTTGTCGCAGTTAGCACCCCCACAGTGGAATAAGCGACCATCGGCGCGCTGCCCGCCAGAAACGCCTGCGCCAATGTCGGGGTGTCCGCGAAATAGAAAATCCATGCCCCGCCAGTGCCCATGGCAATGACCAGCCAGATCGACCATTTTAACAATCGCCGTGCAATTTTGGCGGGGCCCCAAGGCGCTTTGTCCAACCTTAGCTGGGCGTTGCGATCGCCATCAATCCAGCGTTCGACGTGCTGGAACAAGTCTGTCCACACAGTCTGCGGGCAGGCATAGCCACACCACGCCCGGCCAACAGCCGAGGTCACCAGAAACAGGCCAATGCCCGCCATGACAAGCAGCCCGGCCACATAATAAAATTCATGCGGCCAGATTTCGATCGCGAACATGTAGAACCGGCGGTGCGCCAGATCGACCAGCACGGCCTGATCGGGCGCATAAGGCCCCCGGTCCCAGCGCAGCCATGGGGTCACATAATAGATCGTCAGCGTGACGATCATGATCGCCCATTTCAGCCGGCGGAAAAAGCCGTCGACGGCTTTGGGGTAGACGGCCTTGCGCTTTTCATAAAGCGACTCTGGAGCCGGGGGGTTATTGAGGCTTTGCATTGGCGGGTTTGGCTTCCTGCGGTGCTGGGCTTGCCTCCCCACCGCCCAACGAATGAACATAAGCCGCCAGCATTGTGATCGTCGCTGCGTCGAGCTTATGGCCCCAGCGCGGCATCACCCCTTGCCGTGCTTTGAGAACTGTTTCGGTCAGCGAGGCGCCATCCCCGCCATAAAGCCAAATGCCATCAGTCAGGTTTGGCGCGCCGACTTGGCGGCCACCCTTGCCGTCCGGCCCATGGCAGACCGCACAGTTATTCGCGAAAATTTGGGCGCCTTGCTGCGTCAATCGACTGGCGGGGCGTTGGCCCGAAATATGGCGGACATGGGCCACAACGGCCGCCACTTCACTCTCGCTCAACACGCCGGCAAAGGCGGGCATTTGCGACTGGCGTGTGGCGGCATGATCCGGGTTACGAATGCCATGTTCAAGCGTGTAGCGAAGAGCCTGTAAATCACCGCCCCACAGCCAATCATCATCATTGAGATTGGGATAGCCTTTTGAGCCTGCCGCGCCTGAGCCATGGCATTGGACGCAATTGACCTTGAAGGCAGCACGGCCGCCTTCAATCGCAGCGTTCATCAATTGCGGCTTGGCCGGCAATTGCTCAATTGGTGTCGCCGCAATAGCGGCAATGATCGGCGCGCGCTTGGCCTGTTGGGCCTGCAGCTCTTCTGCCAATTGACCCTGGCTGGTCCAGCCTGTGATCCCCGCCGTCGCACGGCTGATCATCGGCCAAGCGGGGAACATGACTGTATAGCCAATCGCCCAGATAATTGTGGCGTAGAAGGTCAGCAGCCACCAACGCGGCAGCGGCGTGTTCAGCTCTTCAATGCCATCCCATTCGTGGCCAACAAATTCAGTGCCCGTCGGTTGATCGACGCGCGGGCCAGTGTCTTTGGGTGCCTTAGCCATTGTCATCGTCCTCGAAGATCATATTGGCGACGCGATTGCTCACATCGCGGGAGCCGGGGCGAAAGGCCCAGCCGGCAAAGCTCAGGAACAGCACAACCATGAAGGCCAGGCCCCAGCTGTCTGCAAAATGGCGCAGCGCATCATAGGTCATTTGGGTTGCTCCTGCGCTTCAGCCGCTTTGAAATCGACCAAAGTCCCCAGCATCTGCAGATAGGCAATCAGCGCATCCATTTCGGTCACGCGCGCAGGATCACCATCATAATCGCGGATTTGTACCTTGGGATACCGCTTGGCGAGGTCGCCCGCATCCGCATCGGGATCAGCTTGGGCTGCCAGATCAGCATTGGCGCGCTCAATATCCTTTGCGCTATAGGGCACGCCTTCCATTGTCAGCGTTTTCAAATGCGCGGCCATGTCGCCAGCCTTCAAATCCCGCTCGGCGAGGAAGGCATAGGGCGGCATAATCGATTCTGGGACGACCGCACGTGGGTCCTTCAGATGCTCTTGATGCCATTGGTCGGAATAGCGGCCACCCACACGTGCCAAATCTGGCCCAGTGCGCTTTGAGCCCCATTGGAAGGGGTGGTCATACATGCTTTCAGCCGCCAGGCTATAATGGCCATAGCGTTCCACCTCATCGCGAAATGGGCGGACCATCTGGCTGTGGCAGACATAGCAGCCTTCGCGGATATAGATGTTCCGGCCTGCCAGCTCGAGCGGGGTATAGGGCCGCACGCCTTTGACCTTTTGCACGGTGGAATCGATCCAAAAGAGCGGCGCGATTTCCACCAGCCCGCCAATCATCACAGTGACCAGCGCTAATAGGCCGAGCAGGCCAACATTGCGCTCCAGCTTGCCATGGTCGAGTGCCTTGAATGCCATGATATCAGCTCCTTATTCGGCGGGCACAGCGACCACAGGGCGGTCAGCTTCCGGATTATAGGGGGTTTCGGTCATTGGCTTTTCGTCGCGCAGTTTGCCCGCGATGGTCAGCCAGACATTATAGACCATGATGACGGCGCCTAAGAGGTAGAGCAGCCCGCCTGTGGCGCGGATGATGTACATGGGGTGCATGGCCGCGACAGTCTCGCTAAAGGCATAGACCAGATAGCCATCGGCCCCATATTCGCGCCACATCAGCCCCTGCATGATGCCTGCAACCCACATTGAGGCGGCGTAGAAAACAATGCCAATGGTTGAGAGCCAGAAATGCCAATTGACCATCCGCAGCGAATAGAGCCGCTCACGGTTCCACAGCCGGGGGACGAGGTAATAAAGGCAAGCAAAGGTAATCATGCCATTCCAGCCCAAGGCCCCCGAATGGACATGGCCAATCGTCCAATCCGTATAGTGCGACAGGCTGTTGACGGCCTTGATGGACATCATCGGGCCTTCAAAAGTCGACATGCCATAAAAGGCGAGAGCCATGACCATCATGCGGATAATGGGATCGGTGCGGATTTTGTCCCACGCGCCGTTCAGCGTCATGAGGCCGTTGATCATCCCACCCCAACTGGGCATCCACAGCATGACGGAAAACACCATGCCCAAAGTCTGCGCCCAATCAGGCAGGGCCGTATAATGCAGATGGTGCGGCCCGGCCCAAATATAGAGGAAAATCAGCGACCAAAAATGGATGATCGATAGCCGATAAGAATAGACCGGCCGTTCCGCCTGCTTCGGCACGAAATAATACATCATCGCCAAGAAGCCAGCGGTCAGGAAAAAGCCCACCGCATTGTGGCCATACCACCATTGCGTCAGCGCATCTTGCACACCGGAAAAGGCCGAGTAGCTTTTTGAACCCAAAAAGCTGACCGGGATCGCCAAGTTATTCACCACATGCAGCATCGCCACTGTGATGATGAAGGAGAGGTAGAACCAGTTGGCGACATAGATATGCGGCTCAGACCGTTTCACAATCGTGCCGACAAAGACCGCCAGATAAGCGACCCAGACAATGGTCAGCCAAAGATCAACATACCATTCCGGCTCAGCATATTCGCGGCCAGCCGTAATGCCCATCAAATAGCCCGTGGCAGCCAGAACGATGAACAGCTGATAGCCCCAGAAGACAAAGCGAGCGAGACTGGGGAAAGCCAGCCGCGCGCGACAGGTGCGCTGGACAACGTAAAAGCTCGTCGCAATCAGCGCATTGCCGCCAAAGGCAAAAATCACAGCGGAGGTGTGCAATGGCCGCAACCGACCAAAGGTCGTATACTCAAACCCTAGGTTGAGCGCGGGGAAAGCCAGCTGCAAGGCAATGTAAAGCCCCGCCAAAAAGCCCGCCATGCCCCAAAACAGCGCGGCAATAACGCCCAGCCGAATGAGATCATCATCATAGCGTGAGAGCGCGGCGCCACTGGGTTTCCAGAACCGCCCCGCCTTATAATCAAAGCCGGCATTGGACGCGAAGGCAGCAATTAAAGCTGCGCCGCAGACAATTGACATATGCACCGAAAAGCCGGTGTCGACGCCAAAGGCCGCTGCCAGAAATGCAATGAAGGCGACGAGATACCAGGCCCCGCCGCGTAAAATGACTTCTTCCATCGTCTTTCCCCGAGCCACCGCTTGATGCGGCGTATCTCAGTGCGGTCTTTCGCACTGCAACACGGGGCGGACATTGACTTAAGTCAAAAGCGTGAGGAACAATTGCCAATCCACGCTAAAATGCTTGCATTAAAAGAGATTTAAGCCGCGTCGGCCAATTGCTCCAACCGCCGACGGTTCTTAATCACCACGCGGCGGCGATCGGGCAGTTCGATCATCTCAGCGTCTTTGAGCTTGGTGAGTTGCCGACTGACGGTTTCAATCGTCAGGCCCAGCACATCGCCCATTTGCTGGCGGTCCATGGGCAAATCAAATTCGTTGAGGAAAGGCGCAATGGCAGAACAGCCCGCGCTGCCCAGCCGGTTGGACATTTCCAAAAGCAACGTCGCGATGCGTTCGCTGGCCGTTTTGCGGCCTAAGAGCATCATCCATTGGCGGGCCCGATCCAGCTCATCCAATGTGCGCTGGAGCAGCTTGTGCTGCAAATCTGGATGTTCCTTGGCAAATCCATCAAAGGCGGCGCGCGTAAAAATGCAGACTTCCGCATCAGTCAGCGCGGTGACGCCATAGGGACTTTCCTTGCCAAAGGGACGGCCAATAAAGTCGGACGGGAAGACAACGCCGACAATCTGTTCCCGCCCATCAGCGGTTGAAACAGAGAGTTTCAACACACCCTGAATGACATTCGCCACCACCAAGGCCTCGTCACCCTCCCAGACCAAAGTCTGGCCACGCGTGACCAGTTGCTTGCGGCCAAGTTTAGACAGGGCCGCTAATTCGTCGGCATCCAGCGCCGAACAAATGGCCCGGTTTCGAACGAGACAGGCGTCGCAATCAGACATAGGCTTCTGCTAAAGGACTGCGTTATTTTGGTCCAACCAAAAACGACAAAAAACCATCATTTTCGGCTGGCCAATGGCATTAGCGACAGCTTGTCCCAGGGCCAGCCTCTAAATCAAGGCAGCGACCATCGACAGAGCCCGGCGCAATGGGCAGCCCAATCAAGCTGGCCAGCGTGGGCAGAATATCAACGGTTTCCACAGGCTGGGGCTGTTCAAACGCTGTCATGCCCTTGCGCCAGAAGAGAATGGGCACGCGCCGATCATAATCCCACGCACTGCCATGCGTTGAAACATAGCCCTTCACGCCAGCTGGCATGGGCTGTTGGCCATGGGGCAGCACCACATAAATATCCCCCGACCGATCCGGCACAAAAGAGGCACGAACGCGCTGTGCCAATGTCCAAAGCGCGGGATTGCCCGATGGCACAGGCAATGTCGCCAGATCTGCCTTAGTGAAGACGGCCGCAACCTTATCCTTATATTGGCTTTCCAAAACGGACTTTAAATAAGCAGCCGCCTCTGCCCGGCGGTCTGCCGGGACATTGGGGGAAAACCAATAATCCCCCCCCAGAGCACGATTGGCGACTAAGGATCCGCTCCAGCCAAATTGCTTGGCCAGAATTTGCGACAATACGGGGGCTGCCAGCGTTAAGGCAGCCCGGCCGGCCGCCGGATAGGCGTGCTGAGCATGGCGCTCAGGCGCATCAAAGCCTCCATGGTCTGCCGTAAGGGCAACGACATAGTCAATTTTCTGCCGATCAAGTGCAGCAAAAAACTGGCCCAGCCGCGCATCAAGCGAGACCATCTGGCCGCACATTTCAGGGCCTTCGGTGCCATAGGCATGGCCAATATAATCCGTGGCGGAAAGGCTGATGGCCAGCACATCCGTGCCAGCTTTTTGTCCCAGCTTATTGGCTGCGACCATCGACTCCGCAATGTCGAGCGTTGCCACATCAATCGCGCGCGTGGTGCGGAAATCCTTGGCTGTGTTGTCTGGTTTGTCAGTGCGCGGGCCATCTTCCGCCCCATCCCCTATGGTCAGAGTGCCGACTGACACGGGAGACACTTTGGCCGCACATTGGGCAGGCAGCGGCGCAATGACAGGCTTGGCAATCCATTGCGCAATCCGCGCATTCACGCTGGCAAGGGCAGGAATGCTCTGGGCGACGCCACTGGTGTCGGCCCCTGTATAGGTGGTGAAGCCCTTGGCGCGCCAATCATACCACCAAGTCTGATCGGCCTTGCGCCCGGCAAGCAAGGTGGCGCCCCGATCTTTACCTGACACAGCAAAGACGCGTGTCTGGCTGCCTGGCTGGGCTTTCAGCCGGTCTCCCAAGGGCTGCCAATCGGCGCTCAAATGCGCGAGCGAGACAGTGTAATTATCGGGGCTGCTGCCGGGTACAGAGGGGTCTTCCACACAATAAATCTCATCAAATTTACTGCCCCGCATGCCAAACCAATCATTGGCGGCAATGCCACTGCGCGCTGGGTGAATGCCACTGGTGATGGTGGAGTGGCCCGGGCAAGTTTCCGTCGCGGCATGGCTTTGATATCCACCGGGGAACACCGCGCCTTGGGTAAGCCGCTTAAGTCCGCCCGTAAATTTGCCGCGCCATTCCGAAAAAAGATCGCTGGAGAATTGGTCCACAGACAGAACAACCACCAATTTGGGCGGGGCTGTCTCAGCCTGCGCCTGAACAGATGTGAAAAGGGCAGCGGCAACCAGCCAGCGAGCGAACCTCATCCAAAGTCTCCTGTGCAATCAACTGCGTGCTTGGCTATAGAGTGCGCCATGACCTCGCAAGGATTTTCCCTACGCGCGCTGCGCGACATAGCCATGACACTGGCCGCCCTGCTGTTTTTCGGCACCCTTCCCGCAGTGGCGCAGACGCATATTCGCGCCCAGCTGGCGGCAGAAAGCATGGCCCCCAAGCCCGGCAGCACGGTGATGCTGGCGATTGATATGCAGCCAGAACCTGGCTGGCATGGGTATTGGAAAAACCCCGGCGATGCAGGCGTTGGCATTGCCTTAGACTGGCAATTGCCCAAGGGGGCGACCCTGGGCGCGATGCGCTGGCCTGTGCCTGAAAAGCTGATGGTCGCCGGGCTGATGAACCATGTATTTAAGGGTGATCACGCGCTGCTCTTGCCGCTGACGCTGCCCAAGGACTTAGCCCTCGGGACCAAGATACCGCTTCGGGCCAAGGCCCAATGGCTGGCCTGCACTGATAAAATCTGCGTGCCGGAACGCGGCGAGCTGGCTCTTGATCTTGTTGTTGGCGATGGCGCTATTCGCCCGGCAGACCGGGCCCGCTTTGATAGCTGGCGGGCGGCGCTGGCTGTGCCATTGGGCAGCCCTGCGCAATTTGAACGCACAGGCACGCAGCTGCGCCTCGCCATCCCCATTCCGGCCACAACGCCACTGGCTGACCCTTGGTTTTATGCGGAGACTGAAAAGGCCTTGGCCTATGCAGCTCCGCAGAAAATTGGCCGCGATGGCAATTTGGTGATTGTGGAAACCAGTGCCACGCCTGACACCCAGCTTGCTGAGCTGCGGGGCGTGATTTCGACAGCCCAAGGCCGCGGCTTTGAGATTGTAGCGACACCGGGCGCAGTGCCGCCGCTGCCGGATAGCAATTTGGTGCAGACAATTTTGTTGGCGCTGGGTGGCGCCTTGTTGGGCGGACTGCTGCTCAACATCATGCCCTGTGTGTTCCCCGTCATCAGCCTGAAAGCCATGAGCCTTGCCCGCGCAGGCGGGGATGCGCGCACGGCCAAGGTTGAGGCGCTGGCTTATGCTGCCGGCGTTATCCTGACCTGCCTTGCCTTGGGCGGCGCCTTATTGGGCTTGCGCGCAAGCGGCGCGGCCATTGGCTGGGCCTTCCAGCTGCAAGATCCACGCATCATCTTTCTGCTGCTGTTGCTGGTAACAGCCATTGCGCTCAACCTTGCCCATGTCTTTCATTTGCGCGGCTTTGGCGGTGGTGAGGCGCTGGCTGGCAAAGATGGGGCGGCAGGGGCTTTTTGGACAGGCGTGTTGGCCGCCTTTGTTGCCACGCCGTGTACTGGACCGTTTATGGCGGCCGCTTTGGGCGCCGCCCTGGTTCTGCCCACGCCTGCTGCACTTGCCATTTTTGCCGGGCTGGGCTTGGGCCTTGCGCTCCCCTTCTTACTGATTGGCTTTGTGCCTAGCCTGCGCACGCGCTTGCCCAAGCCAGGGCCATGGATGGCACGGTTCCAATCCATTCTGTCCGTCCCTATGTTCCTAACAGCAGCTGCGTTGCTCTGGCTATTATGGCGTCAGACTGGCTCGGCCGGGCTGGTCATGGGCACAGCAGCGGCGCTGGGATTGAGCCTCGTCTTGGTCTGGATTGGGCGCAGGCAAGCGGGCGGCAAATCGGCCGCATGGCCGGGTGCTGCGCTAATCGTCGCCAGCCTTGCTGTGCTACCGCTTTTGCCAACAGCCGTGCCAGCGGCGAGCCGCAACATGGTGGGCGAGCCCTTTAGCGAGGCCCGGCTCGCGGCCCTGCGCGCCGAGGGAAAACCCGTCTTCCTCTATTTCACGGCGGATTGGTGCCTCACCTGCAAAGTGAATGAGCAAGCGGCAATTGACCGAGATGACGTGCAAGACGCCTTTGCCAAAGCGGGCATTGTGACAATGGTGGGCGATTGGACAAATGCCGACCCGGCCATTGGCCGCTTTTTAGAAGCCAATGGCCGATCTGGCGTGCCTTATTATGTCTTTTACCCCAAGGGCGGCGGCGCCCCGCAAGATTTGCCACAAGTGCTGACCCCAGCAACGCTGACAGCGCTGGCGCGCTAAACGATGCGGGGGACGCGCTTAGCCTAAATCTGCGCGGACAAAATCAGCACAGCGTTCGCCAATCATGATCGACGGCGCATTGGTGTTGCCTGACACAACACGCGGCATGACAGAGGCGTCAGCAATATAGAGCCCCGCCACCCCGCGGACGCGCAGCTGCGGATCGCACACAGCGGCATCATCGCTGCCCATGCGCGCCGTGCCCACAGGGTGATAGACAGTATCGGCCCGGCTGCGGATCAGATCATCCAGTGCCGCATCATCGTCAAGCGGCGTGTTATGCCGATCAACGCCCTTATGTTTTGCCAGCGACGGGGACGCGCAAATGCGATGCACCAGCTTCACCCCATCACGCAGCACACGCATATCGCGATCATCGGCTAAGAAATTGGGGTCAATCACTGGCGCCGCCATCGGGTCTGCGCTCGCCAGACGGACGGTGCCTCGGCTTTCAGGGCGCAGCACGCAAACATGGACGGAATAGCCAACGCCTTGCACGCTTTCCCGACCATGGTCTTCCAACATGGCTGGCACGAAGTGGAATTGCACGTCGGGCACAGCAACATCAGGCCGCGTTTTCGCAAAGCCGCCGGACTCCGCATAAGGCGTGGTCAGCGTGCCAGTGCGTTTTGAGCGCCATTCAAAAATGGATTTGATAAAGCGCACAGCGCCCGACAGCGATGTGCCGTTAAACACATTCCCGCCCGTCTTAAAGCTGGCAACATAATCAATATGGTCCTGCAGATTCTCCCCCACCTCTGGGCGATCCACCAGCACGGGAATGCCATGCGCTTTTAAATGGTCTGCCGGGCCAATGCCTGACAGCATCAAAATCTGTGGCGTGCCAAAGGCCCCCGCAGACAGGATGACCGCTTTGCGCGCGCGGATGGTGCGGCTGCGCCGGCCTTGGCGAATGCGCACACCTGTTGCGCGGCCGCCCTCAATCTCAATCTTTTCGACTTGCGCCCCCGTCTCTACGTGCAGGCGGCCAGCCGCTTGCTGTGGCACGACATAGGCACGTGCTGCCGTCCAGCGTTCACCCAGTTTTTGAGTGACTTGATAAACGCCGACGCCTTCCAATTGCGCGCCATTAAAATCGGGGTTGCGGGGCAATTGCAGCTCGGCCGCGGCGTCGACAAAATCGACACTGCCGGGATTGGGCCAGAGCTGATCGCTGACGGATAAGGGGCCTGCGCCGCCATGAAATTTATCTTCGCCACGCACATTATTTTCAGCCCGGCGAAATACGGGCAGCACATCTTTATAAGACCAGCCAGTTGCGCCCAAGGCGGCCCAATTATCATAATCCCACGCACAGCCGCGGATATAGAGCATGGCGTTGACAGCGGAGGAACCGCCCATACCCTTGCCGCGCGGCTGATAGCCCGTACGGCCATTCAGCCCCTTTTGCGGAACCGTTTCAAAACGCCAATTGGAGGGCTTGGGCAAAAAGGGGAGCATCCCCGGCGCAAGGATACGCCAGCTGGTGTTGGCAGACCCCGCCTCAATCACACAGACGCTATAGCGCCCATCTTCACTCAATCGGCCGGCGGCCGCACTGCCGCCTGAGCCGCCACCTATGACGACAATGTCGAACTCTTCCATGCCTGTTTTTCCTGCCATCGTGCTTTAATCATATCGCTCGTTTCGCGGCTGCCATCATGTGACCAGCCGGGCGGGCGCCAGAGATAGCCCAGCTTGTGCCGCCAAGGGGCGCGCCACACATCCCGCGCAATGCCAATCCATTCGTGAAAGGCGACCCATAGTAAATTGAAACTGCCCAGCTGCTTCACAATGCCATAGCGAATGGGCTCATCCTCCACTTCGCGCGTGAAGGTGCCAAACATCCGATCCCAAATGATGAAAACGCCCGCATAATTGCAGTCCAGATAGCGCGGGTTGGTCGCATGGTGGACGCGGTGGTGGCTGGGCGTGTTCATCACGGCTTCAAACCAGCGGGGAAAGCGATCAATCGCTTCAGTGTGGATCCAGAATTGGTAAATCAGGTTCACGCCCCCACAAAAGAACACCATGGCCGGATCAAAGCCAATGAGCATGAGCGGCAAGCGGAAGATAAAGCTCAGCGCAAAAAAGCCAGTCCAGGTCTGCCGGAGCGCCGTTGACAGATTATAATGCTGACTGGTGTGATGATTAACATGGCTTGCCCAGAACCAACGGACGCGATGGGCCGACCGATGAAAGGCATAATAGGCCAAATCATCCAGCAAGAAGCAGGCAATCCACGCCCACCATGCAAAGGGAATTGTTGCCAGTCGATATTGATAGGCCGCAACGGCGAGTCCAACGACCATGGCCCCGACCAACGCGCCAGCAATGGTGCTGCCAAAGCCCATGGCAAGCGAGGTCAGCGTATCACGCGGCTCATATTTTTCAGGCGCGCGCCGCCAAACCCACAGCATTTCCAAGAGAATTAATAAGACAAAGCCGGGCACGGCATAGTCAACTGGATTGGGCAGCTTTTCCATCATGCCTTCAGGCTCCTCAGGCCCGCCGCCCAGCTGGCAGCAGCCTCCCCCAGATAAAGGGTGATCGCGCCAAAATGCCGATCGCTGGTGCCAATGGTCAAAAACTCCTGATCCAGCCGGGCATCAACATGGGCATCAAGCAATCGGCCAACAAAGGCGGCGCCATGCCGGCGGATCAGCAATTGCCGGCCTTGGGCATCGCGCAGCAACGCGCCAATGCCTGCGCGGTCCAGCGCGACATCCACAGCCTCAAAGCCGCACACCAGTTCATCGGCAATGTCGCGCGCATGATCTTCATCACGGATGCGCAAATCCCCGCCCAGCTTTAAAAGACGCGCAATGCCAGCCAGCGCTAGGATCGCCAGCAGCGACACCCCAAGCTTGGCCAGCAGCGCACTCATCAGCGGCGCGCCTTCAGCATATCCATCAGCGGACGCACGGGCGATACATCATAGCCTGCTTTGGCGGCCATATTGGTCAGCGCATCAGGATCGCCCCCTTGCGCGCTTTCGGCCAAAGCCCAAAGCAAAGTAGAGCGCGTGCCAGAGCGGCAATAGGCAAGCACTTTGCCCTTTGCGCCGGCAAGCGCCTCGGCCATGGCATTCACTTGCGGCTCGCTAAATCCGCTATGCGTGATGGGAATTGCCACATAATCCAGCCCCGCTGCCCGGGCGGCTGCCTCAATATCAGCGCCAGAGATTTGATCCTCTGATTCGCCTTCAGGGCGATTGTTGATAATCAGGGCAACGCCCAAATCCTTAGCTTCCGCTACGGCATCAACGCCAATTTGCGGGGACACGAATATGTCGCTGGTTAAGCTACGGAACATGGGTCTTTCTCCTATCAGAATTGCTTTAGAACAGCCAGAAACGCATCGCCATAGGCATCAAGTTTGCGTGTGCCCACACCTGTAATCAAGGCCATGTCGCGCAGGCTCTTCGGGCGAACCTGCGCCATTTCGCGCAGGGTTGCATCATGAAAAATCACATAGGGCGGAACCCCGGCTGCGAGCGCCAGCTCTCGGCGGCAGGCGCGCAGCGCATCAAAAATGGGATCCGGCAGATGATCGCCACTTGGCACCCGGCCTTTGCGGGCCTTGCGGGGCGGGATCACCAGATCCACCGGGCACTCCCCTTTCAAAATGGCCCGCGCCTCTGGCCCCAGCATCAAGCCGCCATGTTCCGTGGTGCGCAGCGCATCACGCACCAACAGCGCGCGCGAGACAGGTTTCAGCAGCGGTGCCTCTTCTGCTGAGACAATCCCATAGACGGACAGCCGATCATGCTGCTGCTGGATGACCCGATCATCCGCTGCCCCAATCAACACCCGTTCAATATGGCCCAGGCCATAGCTTTGCCCCGTGCGATACACAGCTGACAGCAGTTTGCGCGCGACATCCGTTGCCTCAGTGCGCTCAGGCGGGGTGAGGCAATTGTCACAATTGCCACACGTCTCTGCTGGGCTTTCGCCAAAATGGCGCAGCAAGATGGCGCGGCGACAGCCCCCGGTTTCGACCAGCGCACCAAGTGATGCCAGCCGTGCCCGCTCTCCCGGCAATCGGCGCGCATCCACCTCGGCCAGCCATTGCCGCGCACGCACAAAATCTTCGGCACCCCAAAACATCTGGGCAATCGCCGGGTCTCCATCACGGCCCGCGCGACCCGTTTCTTGATAATAGGCCTCAATGGATTTGGGCAGCCCGGCGTGCAGCACAAAGCGCACATCGGGCTTATCAATGCCCATGCCAAAGGCGATGGTGGCAACCATCACCATATCTTCGGACGCCACAAAATCGGCTTGGTTTTTCCGCCGCACCTCAGCCTCAAGCCCGGCATGATAGGCCCGCACCGGGCGGCCTGTGACTGCCAGAGCCGCTGCCAGCCGCTCAGTCGCATCGCGCGAGCGGGCATAGACAATGCCAGCGCCAGCCGTTGTGCGGACCATTTCCACAATTTGCTTCGTGCCCTGGTCGCGCGGGGAAATGGCATAGCGAATATTGGGCCGGTCAAAGCCCGAGACGATCATCCCAGCAACGGGAATGCCCAATTGGGCCAATATGTCGCCGCGCGTGTGCGCATCAGCTGTTGCCGTCAGCGCCAAACGCGGCACATTGGGAAAGGCATCCATGAGCGGTGCGAGCAGCCGATAATCGGGCCGGAAATCATGCCCCCATTCGGACACGCAATGCGCCTCATCAATGGCGAACAAGCTTACCCGCCCGCGCGCCAGAAGCTCCCGAAACTCTGGGCTCGAGGCGCGTTCGGGCGCGACATAAAGCAAGTCCAACCCGCCATCACGAAAACGTGCCATGGTTTCGGAGCGGTTCTCATCAGCCGAGGTCAGGCTCGCTGCACGAATACCGACAGCATCGGCTGCGCGGACCTGATCCTGCATCAGCGCAATCAGCGGGGAAATGACAATGCACGTCCCCTCCAACAGCACGGAGGGCAGTTGATAACATAAAGATTTGCCAGCCCCTGTGGGCATAACAGCCAGTGTTCGCTCGCCCGCCAAGACGCGGTCAATCACTTGGGCCTGCACCCCGCGAAAGGCAGCATAGCCAAAAATGGCGTGGAGGTGATCAAGCGGGCTGAGGCCCGGGTTACGCAGCGACAATGGCGTCGCCCTCATTCCCTTCGGCCTGTTGGCGTGCCCACATATCTGCATAGAGGCCGCCTTGGCGCAGCAAGGCGGCGTGGGTGCCGCGTTCCGCCACGCGCCCCGCCTCCAGCACAATAATCTCATCCGCATCAACAATGGTGGACAGGCGGTGCGCAATCACAATTGTCGTCCGCCGTTCAGAGACGCTGGCAAGTGTTGTCTGAATCTCGGCCTCAGTGCGGCTGTCGAGCGCCGAAGTGGCCTCATCCAAAATGAGGACCGGCGGATCTTTCAACAAGGTGCGCGCAATGGCCACACGCTGCTTTTCCCCGCCCGATAATTTTAGGCCACGTTCACCCACTTGAGTTGCATATTGCTGAGGCTGGGCAGCAATGAAGTTATGGATTTGCGCCCCGCGTGCCGCCGCTTCAATCTCGGCCTGACTGGCCTCGGCCCGGCCATAGCCAATATTATAGCCAATCGTGTCGTTGAACAGCACCGTATCTTGCGGAACAATGCCAATGGCTGCGCGCAGTGAGGCTTGCGTCACCTGCCGAATATCCTGCCCATCAATGCAAATCTGCCCGCCAGTCACATCATAAAAACGATAGAGTAACCGCGCGAGGGTGGATTTGCCCGCGCCTGAGGGCCCGACGACAGCCAAGGTCTTGCCCGCTGGGATGGCAAAGCTCACGCCCTGCAAAATGGGCCGGTCCGCCTCATAGGCAAAATGCACATCATGAAAGGCAACTGCCCCGCCCTGAATGGTCAGCGCGGGCGCACCCGGCGCATCCACCACTTCAGCGGGCGTATCAATCAGGTCAAACATCGCGGCCATATCCGTAATGCCTTGGCGGATGGTGCGATACACCATGCCCAGCAGATCGAGCGGGCGAAAAAGCTGGGCCAAAAGCGTGTTCACAAACACCACATCACCCGTGCTAAATTGCCCGCGTGACCAGCCCCAAACCGTGAAGGCCATCGCGCCTGCCATCAGCACATTGGTAATGAACGATTGGCCAATGTTGAGCCAAGCAAGCGAATTTTCAGATCGCACCGCGGCATCAGCATAACGCCGGGCGACTTTGCTATAATAAGCCGTCTCACGGTCTTCCGCGTTGAAATATTTGACAGTCTCATAGTTCAACAAACTGTCGACTGAGCGGGCGATGGTCGCCGTATCCAGATCATTCATTTCAGCCCGCAGCGTGTTGCGCCAATCCGTCACGCGCTGGGTGAAGACGACATAAGCCACCACCATGATGGCCGTGGCCACCACCAGTCCCGCCGAAAACTTCATCCAGAAAATGATCATCACTGCCGCCAGTTCAACCACTGTCGGCGCGAGGTTGAAGAGGAGGAAATAGAGCATCACATCAATGCTCTTCGTGCCCCGTTCAATCACTTTGGTGACAGCGCCCGTGCGCCGCGCGAGATGGAAACGCAGGCTTAATTGGTGGAGGTGCGCAAACACATGTTCGGCCAGCCGCCGCGTCGCATCTTGGCCGACCCGCTCAAACACCACGTTGCGCAAATTATCAAACAACACGCCCGAAAAACGCGCGCCCGCATAGGCCATAACCAGCGCCATGGGCAGAAGCACACCCGCCTCTAGCCCGGGAGCCATTTGGTCAATGGCCCGGCCATAGACAAAACCCATGCTCAGCTGCACGCCTTTGGACAGCAGCACCAGCACCATAGCAAACACAATCCGCCCCCGCAGGGCGGGCGCATCTTTAGGCCAAAGATAGGGCAAAAAGCGCCGCATGACAGCAAGATCAAGCGGTGTCTGGTCAGCAGTTACGGGCATTTGGGGTGGCATGGCCCTCCCCCTAGATCATAACGCGGGGCAAGGGAAACAGCCGCGCGCCCCTTTAAGCAAAAAAGGGCGCTGCAATGTCTGCGCGCACGCGTGCCAAACGCCCTGTGGCTCGATCAATCATAGCCCAAGTGGTTTTGGCGCGGACCACACATTTGCCGGCAGCATCGTGAAACTCGATATTGCGGTCAAACCGCGCACCTTTGGGGGCATCGCTAATCCATGTCCGCGCGGTCACAGTTTCCCCGGGCCCAATATTGCCCAGATAGTCAATCTCATGCCGGGTGACGACCCAGATATAGGCATCCACATCTTCTGGCCGCGCCGCTGCCCGCCAATGCGTTGTGGCAACATCCTGAATCCAGCGCACCCACACAGCATTATTCACATGGCCCAGTTCATCAATATCATCGGCGACTGGCGTAATGGAAAGGCTAAACTCTGCCATGGCGCGAGCTTATTTCTGCCCTGCCATGCCCAATTGCCAGAGGAAGAAGGCATATTCCTCGGCATCTTCGCGCAGCGCATCAAATCGGCCTGATTTGCCGCCATGGCCCGCCCCCATATTGGTTTTGAGCAGCAAGATATTCTGATCCGTCTTAGTGGCGCGCAATTTGGCGACCCATTTGGCGGGCTCCCAGTAAGTGACGCGCGGATCATTGAGGCCGGCCGTAACGAACAGCGGCGGATAGGCCTGAGCTGTCACATTATCATAAGGGCTATAGCTGCGGATCAGCTCAAAGGCGGCCTTATCCTCAATCGGGTTGCCCCATTCGGGCCACTCACCCGGCGTCAGCGGCAGACTTTCATCGAGCATTGTGTTGAGCACATCGACAAAAGGAACATGTGCGGCAACTGCGCCCCAAAGCTCTGGGTTTGAGTTCACAACCGCCCCCATTAATTCGCCACCAGCAGACCCGCCTGCCGCCACGACACGACCTGGCTTGGCAAAGCCTTTCTCGATCAGGCCCTTTGCCGCATCAACAAAGTCATTAAAGGTGTTGGTCCGCTTGGTCAGCTTGCCATCTAAATGCCATTGCTGGCCCAGATCATCGCCGCCGCGAATATGCGCAATGGCATAGGCAAAGCCACGATCCAGCAGCGACAGGCGCAATGTTGAAAAGCTTGGCGGCATGGCATAGCCATAAGCCCCATAGGCATAGAGATAGAGCGGGCCATTGCCGTCTTTCTTAAAGCCTTTGCGATACACAATCGACACAGGCACTTTGGTGCCATCACGCGCGGTGATGTCCATCCGCTCCGTCTCATATTGGCTGGAATCATAGCCGCTTGGGATTTCCTGAATTTTAAGTGTGGTCAGCCCGCCTGTTGCAACGTCATAATCCATCACTGTGTCTGGGGTGACCATGGATTCATAGGCAAGACGCAGCGTCTTGACCTGATATTCGGGGTTCTCATCCAAGCTGGCTGTATAGCTGGCTTCGGGGAATTTGATCCTTTTGGGTGTGCCGCCGGCATAGCTGTGCAGCTCAATTTGATCCAAGCCATTGTCCCGGCCTTCGACAATGAAGAAATCGGCAAAAGTCGTGACTGCCGTCATGTAGAACGAGGCACTCGGGGCGATCCTCTCGGTCCATTCCCCAGGCTTGGTGATAGGGGCTGTGACCAGCCGGAATTGCGGGCTGACATCATTGGTATGGATGAACAGCGTATCGCCATGATCTTCCACATCATATTCCACGCCTTTTTGGCGCGGGCGGATAAGCAGTGGCGTGGCAAAAATATTGTCTGAAGGCAGCAAGCGAATTTCGCTGGTTTCATGATTGCCAGTTGCCACCATGATCCATTTGCGGCTTTGCGTCATGCCAACGCCCGCTTGGAAGGTCTGATCAGGCTCTTCATAGAGGAGCTTATCTGTCGCCGGATCTGTCCCCAATTGATGGACCATGATCCGATCAATCCGCCAATTGTCATTGACCAAGGCATAGACCAGATATTTGCCATCAGTCGTAAAAACAAAATCGCCCAGCGTATTGGGAATTTCACCCGGCAGTTCCTGCCCCGTTTTCAAATCACGAAAACGAATGGTGAACCGTTCTGACCCATTGGTGTCGGTGGCATAGGCCAAGATGCGGTCGTCTTCGGTCAGGGCCATGCTGCCCAAGCGGAAATACTCCTTCCCCTTGGCCAGCTCTGCCTCATCAAGCATCACTTCATCGCTGCCGCCTGCGACAGGACGGCGCATCCATTGTTTATACTGCGCGCCTTTTTCAAAACGCCGCCAATAGAGATAATCGCCATCTTTTTGCGGGACAGAGGAATCATCCTCTTTCAACCGGCCCTTCATTTCCTGAAAAATGGTTTCGACCAATGGCTGATAGGGCTTCATATGATGCTCAAAATACGCATTCTCTGCCTTGAGATAGGCGAGCACCTCTGCATCATCGACCTGCGGATAGCTGGCATCGCGCAACCACGCATAAGGGTCTTCAACGCGATAGCCATGATGCTCAAAGCTATGCGGCTTGCGGGCAGCGATGGGGGGCGATGCGGCTTGAGAGGTCATAGGAACTTTCTTTACGGATACAGGACTGGCCACTGCCAGCGCGGCGGGCAGCAAGGCGGCAAGAAAAGAGAGAAGGACAATCTGCTTCATCGCACGGACAATGCCATGGCGCAGAGCATTGCCAAGCAAAAAATCGCCGAGCAGATTTAGTTTGCGCCAGATTTGGCGCGGGCCTCGGCAATCGCGGCCTTCAGCCCCTCATAGCCAATTGCCCCGACCAGTACCTTATCCCCAACCACCCATGCAGGTGTGCCTGACAAATCAAGCTGACGCTGCAAGTTCAAATTGCGGGCCAATTCGCGGTCCACATCAGGCGCGCGGAGCGCCTTGGCGTCTAACCCCAGCCGCTTGCGTGTGGCCTCAACCACCTCGGGCGTGGGCCGGCCTGCGGCATAAAGCGGCTTGTGCATCGCCCGAAATTTGCCGGCCAGTGCCGCTGCGACGGAAAGGCGTGCAGCCTCAAGGCTATCTTCGCCCAAAACAGGCATATCGCGATACACGACCTTCAGTTTTTTATCCTCGGCCAGCAGCCGATCAATATCGCGCAGCGAAGCGCGGCAATAGCCACAGGCATAATCATAAAATTCAACCAGCGTGACATCGGCATCGGCCGCACCTTCCCACGCATCGCCAATGGGGGTCTCAATAGCTGCCCGATTGGCGGCAACCACCTTGCCCAATTCCTTGGCGCGGAGATTTTCCATTGCCTCGGGCAAAATCTCGGGATTGGCGAGAATATATTCGCGCACAATTTTCTCAATTGCCGCGCGGTCAGACAGTTGAACACTGCCCGTTGCTGACAGCACCAAGGCTGACCCCATTGCGCCCACCAAGGCAGCCGTTGCCGCAATAGCCATAATCTTTTTTCCTTCAGTCACCTGCGACGACCCCTGCGGTTTTCCAGCGCGCTGCGAGACGCCATGGCAATATCTTGCGCCCGAATCCAGTCTGGCGTGCCTTGGGGAATGCCCGTCATCGCGGCCTGCGCACTGGGCAATGCCAATTGCGGACGGCCCATCAGGCTGTAGCGTTCGGCCGTTGCCAATTGCGCCCGCGGCAAATCTCCCTGGCGTTCATAGACAACCCCTAATTGATACCAAGCAAAGGGGTTTTCATTATCCCGCCCAACAGAGGCTTTCAGAACGCGGGCGGCCTCAGCCAAATTGGCCTTGTCATCCGTCGCAACCAGCGCATGGCCAAAAAGTGCGGCAATCAGCGGTTGCGACAAGGTGCGATTATTGGCCTCGCGCAAAATGGGCAGCGCGTCTTTAGGGCGGCCAGATTCCAGCAGAATTTGGCCCTTTAGCTCCAGAAAATACGGATCATTGGGCACCATTTGCAACAAGGCATCGGCCTCTTCCAACGCCTTTTCAGGATAAGCACTGCGGTGCCATGCATAGGCCCGGGCATAGCGCGCAGGAATGCTGGTGTCGGAAACAGGATAGGTTTTCAGCGTTTGTGGTGGGTCAGACACAAAGCCCATCAGCTTGGCCTTCACGCGTTGAAACCGCGCTTCAAGCGCCGGGTCTGTTGGGCGGTTCCAAGCCGGGTCTTGTTCAACCACATGCTGCAAATTGGCCACGCGCTCCCCTGTTAAGGGGTGGGTGCGGCCATAGCTGTCTTCTTGCGGAATAGCATATCGAAACTCAACATTTTGCAGGGTCTTGAAAAAGCTGATCAGCCCTTTGCCACTAATCCCTGCCTTGGACAGATAGCTGGCCCCGGCCGCATCTGCCGAGGCTTCTTGCGTGCGCGAAAAGGCTAAAAACTTACCCATGGCCGCCTGTTGACCAGCGGCCATAATGCCCGCCCCGGCATCCCCCGCACCAGCGGCAATGGCCACAACACCCAGCGCTAAGCTCAACAAAGAAATGCCAGTGGCTGCCTTTGCGCCCTCATTAATGCGAATGACATGGCCGCCGACCACATGGCCCAATTCATGCGCAATCACGCCTTGCACTTCATTGGCATTTTTGGCCGCTGTAATCAGGCCTGAATGAATATAGACAATCTGCCCGCCCGCCACAAAGGCGTTAATTTCTGGATCATTAATCAGCACGATCTGGACATGGCGGGGCTCCAAGCCAGCCGCTTGGACAATATTGACCGAGAGGTCCGCCAAAAAGGCTTCCGTCTCGGCATCGCGCAAAATGGATTGCGCCATCACCGGCTGGACGCTGACCAGCAGCGCCATGAAAAATAGGAGACACCGGGTCAGGAAAGAGGGGCTTGGCATGGTCTGCTTATCCCTGATCTTTCCTGAACCCGTGCTGAAATACTGCCTATCAGACACCGTCCCCAAAGGTCCGCTGCCACCAGCCGCGGCGGGGTTCGCCGGGCGTGTCCGTGCCAGCATCGGCAGCGACAGGGGCTGATCCCGCATCAGCGGCAGGCGCATCCTTTGCCTTGGCTTTGCGCGCCCGCGGCTTTTTGGCAGGTTCCGCTGCGGCTTCTGCAACGTCTGCAACTGGCGCTACCTCAACCACATCGGCCTTGGCAGCTTTTGCAGCCTTGACTGGCTTTTCCTTGGCGGGCTTGGCCGCGGCCGCCACTGGCTTTTTCGCACGACTGCGCTTGGGCTTTTCAGCCGCCACATCCGCCGCCGCCTCGGGTGCGCCGGGCTCTGCCGGCACGGCCACTTCTTCTGCACCATCAGCCTTTTTGCGGCGGGTGCGCTTGGGCTTTTCGGCAGCCGGCGCCTCGTCCACAGGTGCTGGCTCTGCCACCACTGCGTCAGCGGTTTTGGCGCGGGCCGGGCGACGGCGCGTCTTGGGAGCAGCCTCTTGCGTCTTGGCATCCGCCTCTACAGGCGCAGGAGCGTCACTCTGCGGAGCGGCCTCGCCGTCCATCGGCGTTGCAGCTTGATCCTCATGCCGGCGACGGCCACCGCGGCGACCCCGGCGGCGGCGGCGGCGATTGGCTTCCCGATCGCCATCGCGCTCTGCGCGGTCTTCGCTGGCATCCGCCTGCGTCTCGCCGTCGCTTTCGCTCTCACCCTCTTCACGGGGTTCATCGCCCTCATATTGGGCCTCCCCATCGCGATTGCGGCCCCGACGGCCCCGGCGGCGACGGCGATTGCGGCCACGGCGCTGATCATCATCGCCCCGTTCTTCGCGGAACGACTCTTCGCCTTCGTCCTCATCTTCGTCCTCAACCTCAAGGGCCAGATCATCAAAGGGTTCTTCGACAATTGGCTCATAGCTGGGGCGGAAAGCCGGCGGCGGGCCGCTGGATTCCACAGTCATCCGCGCGCCCTCAAGCTGGCCGTCCGACTGGATATCAATAGTCACGCCATAGCGGGCTTCAATTTCGCCCAGCTCCGCACGCTTGCGATTAAGCACATAAAAGGCCGCTTCTTGGCTGGCGCGCAGCACCAGCTGGCTGCCCCGGCCACGGGCCGCTTCTTCTTCCAGCATGCGCAGCGCGGAGAGGCCAGCGGACGATGCAGTGCGCACAAGGCCCGTGCCTTCGCAATGTGGGCATTCCCGCGTCGAGGCTTCTAACACCCCGGTGCGCAAGCGCTGGCGGCTCATTTCCAGCAAGCCAAATTGGCTGATCCGGCCCACCTGAATACGGGCCCGATCATTGGCGAGTGCCGCCTTCATCGCCTTTTCAACCTTACGGACATTGCCGTTCGATTCCATGTCGATAAAGTCAATGACCACCAGCCCTGCCATGTCACGCAGGCGCAACTGGCGGGCAATTTCTTGCGCGGCTTCCAAATTGGTGGAAAGCGCCGTCTGCTCAATCCCATGTTCACGCGTTGAGCGGCCCGAGTTGATATCAATCGAAACAAGCGCTTCCGTTGGGTTAATGACTAGGTAGCCGCCCGATTTCAGCTGAACAACGGGGTGATACATGGCCTCAAGCTGATCTTCGACGCCATATCGCTGATAGAGCGACACCGGGTCAGCATAGCTTTTGACCTTCTTCACATGGCTGGGCATCAAAAGCTTCATAAAGTCGCGGGCTTTGCGATACCCGGCTTCGCCCTCGACAATCACTTCATCAATGTCGCGATTATAAATATCGCGAATGGCCCGCTTAATAAGGTCGCTATCCTCATTGATGAGGGCAGGCGCCTGGCTTTTGAGCGTCGTCTCGCGAATTTCATCCCACAGCCGCGCCAGATAATCAAAGTCGCGCTTAATTTCGGTCTTGGTGCGTTGCAGGCCTGCCGTGCGCACAATGCAGCCCATGCTGGGCGGCAGGTTCAGCTCGGACATGATGGTCTTCAGACGCTTGCGGTCCGCCGCGTTTGAAATTTTGCGGCTAATGCCCCCGCCATGCGTTGTATTGGGCATGAGCACGCAATAACGCCCAGCCAGCGACAAATAGGTGGTCAGGGCTGCGCCCTTATTGCCGCGCTCTTCCTTGACGACTTGGACCAACAGCACTTGGCGGCGGTGAATAACGTCTTGGATCTTATAGCGACGGCGCAGCGCCATGCGCTTGCGGCGCAAATCTTCTGCCCCATGGTCATCATGGCCATTGCCCCCGGCCGATTCTGGCGCAGGCGGCACATCGCCATCAAGATCATCTTCCAAGTCAGAATCGGGACGGTCCTGATCGCGGCCATCATCGTCATGATGCCCATCAACTGGCTCATCATCGCCTTCCGCGGCTCGCAGGGCCGCTTCTGCCGCGGCATGTTCAGCCTCTTCGCGCAGCAGAGCTTCGCGATCTTCCTTTGGAATTTGGTAATAATCCGGATGGATTTCTGAAAAAGCGAGGAAGCCGTGGCGATTGCCACCATAATCCACAAAGGCAGCCTGCAACGAGGGTTCAACCCGCGTCACTTTTGCCAAATAGATATTGCCTTTGAGCTGCCGGCGTTCTGCCGACTCGAAATCAAACTCCTCGATCCGGTTTCCCTTGACGACAGCAACCCGGGTCTCTTCCGGGTGGCGGGCGTCGATCAACATCCGCATGGTCATTATAATATCTCCGAGCGCGACCAACGCCGCCCCACAGGGCAGCGGGCGCATAAGTGAAGCGGCCGGGCGAACGCCCTTGGCCGCGTGTCATGTGTGAAAGTGCCTCTGCCGCAGCTGCATGCCCGGCAATCTGTGCCGGGAAAAAGCATCCACCCCGCGCACCGCCCTGAGGGGCGATTTGGCGCAGAACGGAACAAACATGCATCATGCGACGTCAACCTGGATCAGCCGGCCCGAAAGCGGGAACACGGCCCATTTACAGCCGAACGCGTGTCCGGCTTATTAGGGCTGCTAGCATCCCCACGCCAAAGCGGCAACATCTTTGCATCCAGCCTTGCAGGCTTTCAGCCTAACCCTCGCTAACATATTGGTAAACCAAGGGCCTATGCACAATGCTTGCGCGGCTCTGGACCTGACCGGGCAGTTCGCGGCATGAAGGGCCATGGTGTTGCGTATCATGATGGCAATTATGGGCCTGTTTTTGGCGATTTGCCCCGTGCAGGCAGGCCCGCCATGGCGCGGCGCACGCGTGACTATTCCGCTGGATGCCCCCCGCGCCAGCCTTGCCCTTCCCCAAATTTCCGGGCCTGCAGGACGGCCTTTAGTGGTGCTGGATCCCGGCCATGGCGGGCATGATCCGGGGGCGATTTCGCCTTATGGCGGCCTGCAAGAAAAGAAGCTGACACTGGCTGTCGCCCGACAAATTCGCGCAAAACTACTGGCCTCTGGCCGGGTGCGCGTGGCGCTGACGCGTGACGCCGATATATTTCTGCCCCTGCGGGAACGGACGGCCATTGCCCGCAATCTTAAGGCCGAGCTGTTCATTTCAATTCACGCAGATTCAGCCAGCGGCCAAGCAACAGGGGCCAGTATTTACACGTTGTCGGACATTGCCTCAGACCGCGAGGCCCAGGCGCTCGCCACCCGGGAGAATAAGGCGGATATTCTGAATGGCGTCAATTTGTCGGGCAAAGAAGTGGCCGCCACGTCGATCTTAGTTGACCTTGCCCAGCGCGAGACAATGGCAGCCTCAGTTGACTTTGCCCGGCTCTTACGCCGCGAAGGCGCAGGCCGCATTCCCTTTCATGCAGGTGGCCTGCGTATGGCGGGGCTGGCCGTCTTAAAATCACCCGATATGCCCGCGGTCCTGCTTGAGCTGGGCTATCTGTCGAGCGAGACGGACAGCCAGCGTATCCGATCGCGTTCGGGTCAGGCAGAGATTGCCGCCAGTGTCCGCCGGGCCGTGGAGATTTTTGTGGCGCGCAAAGACAGGCCCAACTGAACCCGTTGCTAATCCTATTGGCGCAAAAGCGGTTCCCCCAGTCTCGATTTCCCGCTAGAGGCGAGCGCCATGGCCGTTTCCATTCCTGTGCGCTTCTCTGAGCGATGGCAGCAGCTGCGCCTTCAGGCACAGATGGCGCGCGCCTGGTTTATGCAGCGCTATCAAACCCAGCCACGGTTTCGCCTGGCCACGCGCATCGCGGGCGGGCTGGTGCTGCTTTATGCGCTGATCTGGCTGACATTTGGACGCAACTTGCCCTCAGCAGAATCGCTGCTGACTTATCAGCCGCCGCTGCCAACTTATGTGCGCGACGTAAATGGGGTGCCCGTCCACAGCTATGCCCGCGAACGCCGGGTCGAATTGCGCTATGCGGAATACCCCCCCCGCTTGATCGAGGCCTTTATCTCCGCCGAGGACAAAACCTTTTTTGACCATGGCGGCATTGATTTTCCCGGCCTTGCGGGCGCGGTGGTCGATTATGTCAGCAAAATTGGCTCGGGCGAGCGGGCGCGCGGTGGCTCAACCATTACCCAGCAGGTCGCCAAAAATCTGCTCTTGGGCAATGAATATTCCATCACGCGCAAAGTGAAAGAAGCCATTCTTGCCCGGCGCATTGAATCGGTGCTGACCAAGGAACAGATTCTTGAGCTCTACCTCAACCAAATTCCGTTGGGGCGGAATAGCTTTGGCGTGCAAGCCGCAGCTCGGGCCTATTTCAACAAGGATGTGACAGATTTGTCGCTGCCGGAAATGGCGTTTTTGGCGATTTTGCCAAAAGCGCCCGAAACCTATGGGCGAAAGCGCAATGAACAACGGGCGCTTGAGCGGCGCGATTATGTGCTGCGCGCCATGCGCGATAATGGCTATATTAGCCCTGCTGAATATCAAGCCGCGACGCAAACGGCGCTGGGCATTTTGCCGCGCGCAGCAACGGCCCCCAATCTCCAAATGGGCGGCTATTTTCTCGAAGAAGTCCGCCGTGAGCTGATCGAGAAATTTGGCGAAAACTCAGAAGCCGGCCCCAATTCCGTCTATGATGGCGGGCTGTGGGTGCGCGCCTCCATCAACCCCGATTATCAGCGTTATGCTGAACAGGCTCTGCGCGACGGCCTTGTACGCTATGACAGTGGCAAGGGCTGGAGTGGCCCGATCGGCAAAATTGATGTTGGTGAGGGCTGGTCTGGCCGATTGGCCGCCCAAAATTTGGGCGCCGGCTATAATGATTGGCGCATTGCCGTGGTGTTGCGCAAAGCCGGGGGGCTTGCCCAAATTGGCTTTGCCGATGGAAGCATGGGTCGCCTGCCCTCGGGCCTTGCCGCCATGCCCCGCCGAGGCACAGCCACTGCGGCGTTTACGGCGATGAAGCCGGGCGACATTATTGCCGTAAAGCAGCAGGGCGCAGACTATGCCTTGCGCAATATTCCTGAAGTTTCGGGCGGCATGGTGGTGCAAGATCCGCATACAGGCCGGGTGCTGGCAATGCAGGGCGGCTTTGATGTGCGGCTGGCCTCGTATAACCGCGCCACGCAAGCGCAGCGCCAGCCGGGGTCCTCCTTCAAGCCCTTTGTCTATGCCTCGGCACTGGATGGCGGGATGACGCCCGCCGAAATCATCATTGATGGGCCATTTTGCGTCTATCAATCTGCCAAGCTGGGCCGGAAATGCTTTAAGAATTTTGATGGCGGCGGCTCTGGCCCGCGCACCATGCGCTGGGGCTTAGAACAATCACGCAACTTGATGACAGTGCGTGCCGCTTCACAAACGGGCATGGAACGCATCGTTAAAATGGCGGCGACGGTTGGCATCAGCCCGCCCAACCAGCCTTATCCTGCCTTGCTCTCTATCGCGCTGGGGGCAGGCGAAACGACAGTCCTGAACCTCGTGAACGCTTATTCTATCCTGGCGTCTAATGGGCGGGAGCGGCGGCCAACGCTGATTGATTATGTGCAGGACCGGCAAGGCAAAATCCTGTGGCGGGCTGATACGCGCCGCTGCGAAGGGTGCAATGCACCCGATTGGAATGGCGCAGCCATGCCACGCCCGCCAGCCCGCACCCGCCAGCTCATTGATCCGCTAACTGCTTATCAAGTTGTCCATATGCTCGAAGGCGTTGTCCAACGCGGCACGGCTGTGCAGCTGCGCGATATGAACCGCCCGCTTTTTGGCAAAACAGGCACCACCAGCGGCCCCACCAATGTCTGGTTTGTGGGCGGATCACCGGATTTGATTGCGGGGCTCTATATGGGCTTTGATCAGCCCCGGAATATGGGGGGCTATGTCCAGGGGAGCACCTATGCTGTGCCGATTTTCAAGGCTTTTGCCACGCGCGCCATGGCAGACATGCCGATTGTGCCCTTCCGCGCGCCACCGGGCATCCGCATGATTCGGATTGAACGTATGTCAGGCAAGCGGGTTTATGGCGCTTGGCCAACGGACGACCCCAAGTCCCCCGTGATTTGGGAAGCGTTTAAGCCTGAAAGCGAGCCGCGGCGCACCATTCGCCGTGATGAACTGGAAGATCAGAAAAAGGCCGCTGATAAAGCTGTTGCTGGCGATGCTGCCCAAAAGAGCCTGCGTCGTGATAGTGATTTCTTGCAAAGGGAGGGCGGGATTTACTAACCCCGCCGTTCCGCTACCCTTAATCTTGCGTTTATTGGAGAACTGAAATGCGCGCTGAAGCGCAGTCCCATGTCGATCAGATCAATCAGGCCGTCGCTTTGTTGCGGCGCTTTTTGGATTGGGATCGCGCCCTAAAGCGGCTGGAAGAACTGAACGCCAAGGTCGAAGACCAGGCGCTGTGGAATGACCCCAAGGCCGCGCAAGACGTGATGCGCGAACGGCGGCGGCTGGACGATGCCATCAACGCCACACGCGCCATTGAGCGCGAACGGGACGATACTGTTGAGCTGCTGGAAATGGCCGAAGCCGAAGGCGATGAGGCTTTGGCCGACGAAGCCGTGCTGAGCCTTGGCGAACTCGCCGAGCGTGCGGAAAAGGACAAAGTTGCAGCCCTTTTGGCCGGCGAAGCCGATGCGAATGACACCTATATTGAAATCAATGCGGGCGCTGGCGGCACCGAAAGCCAGGATTGGGCCGAAATGCTGCAACGCATGTACACCCGCTGGGGTGAACGCCACCGGATGAAGGTGGAATTGGTGGATTACCATGCGGGTGAACAAGCAGGCATCAAATCGGCCACGCTGTTGATCAAGGGCGAAAACGCCTATGGCTATGCCAAGACCGAAAGCGGCGTCCACCGCTTGGTGCGCATCAGCCCCTATGATTCCAACGCCCGGCGGCACACCAGCTTTTCCAGCGTCTGGGTTTACCCGGTGGTCGATGATGACATTGATATTGAAGTCAATGAGGGCGATTTGCGGATTGATACCTATCGCGCCTCAGGGGCGGGCGGTCAGCACGTGAACACCACGGATTCCGCTGTGCGCATCACGCACTTGCCCACGGGCATTGTGGTTGCCTGCCAAAACCAGCGCAGCCAGCATAAAAACCGGGCAGAAGCGATGAAGCAATTAAAGGCGCGTCTGTACGAAGCAGAATTGCAGCGCCGCGAAGCCGAAGCCAGCGCCGTCAATGCCACCAAGACCGAAATTGGCTGGGGCCACCAAATCCGATCTTATGTTCTCCAGCCTTATCAGCTGGTGAAGGATCTGCGCACCGGAGTGACGTCGACAGCCCCGGGCGATGTGCTGGATGGCGATTTGGATAAATTTATGGCCGCCGCGCTGTCGCAGCGCGTGACCGGCGAAAAGGTGGTCGTTGAGGATATTGATTAAGCGCAGCCCTGCCTGCCATGCGCCTCTGGCCCGCAGCATCATGCTGGCCATGGCATGTGGTGTGGCAGGCTGTTTGCCGGCACCCAAACAGGCCGAGGCGCAATTCCCCACAGCAGACCGCCCTGTTGCCAATATCATCTCTGACCGCTGGTCTACTGAGGAAAGCCGTGATCGGCTGGACGAGGCAGAGCGGATTATGGACTTGGCGGATATTCAGCCGGGCATGACCGTGGCCGACATTGGCGCAGGCGAGGGCTATTACACCATCCGTTTGTCTGAGCGCGTCGGCCCCAAAGGCCGCGTGCTGGCGCAAGACATTATGCCAGCTGTCCGCGACAAACTGGCTGAACGCGTGAACCGGGAACGGCTCGACAATGTGAGCGTCCGTCTGGGGGCGCCCGAAGACCCGCGGCTGCCGCATGCCAGTTTTGATCGCGTGCTTATGGTCCATATGTATCACGAAATTGCGGCGCCCTATCAATTTCTCTGGAACCTCCACCCCGCCTTAAAGCCGGGCGGGCGCGTCATCATTGTGGATGCAGACCGACCAACCGAAAAACATGGCACGCCGCCGCTTCTGCTCCAGTGTGAGCTGGCAGCTATTGGCTATCGTCTGGTCCGTTTTGAACGCGCAGCCTTTGCAGGTGGCTATTATGCTGCCTTTGAGGCCAAGGCCCCACGCCCTAAGCCTACGGACATCACGCCCTGTGCCCGCGTCATGCGCCGCTAATGCCTGCTATAACAGGCCCAAATCCCGAAAGCTGATCCGCTCGTCCCCTGCAAGAATAATATGGTCGGCCAAGCGCACGCCCAAGGGGCGCAGCATCGCGCACAGCGCCTGTGTTGCCTGCCGGTCCGTTGCACTGGGCCGCGGATCACCGCTGGGGTGGTTATGCGCCAGAACAAGAGCGTGGGGATCCTTATCCAGCACATCGCGCAAAATATCTTTGAGAGGCAGGACAACATCCCCCTGCCGACCCTCCGTGCAAATGCGGATGCCCAGCGTTTCCGCCTGCGCATCCAAATAGGCAATGGCCACAAATTCCTGGTCTTGCCCCCGCAGCCTTATTTCCAACTCTGGCGCCCAAGGGTCGCGGGCAAGCTCTGAACCTTGGGGGGCTTTTGTATCCATGCGTCATGGGGTGCCGCAAAGCCCACAGGGCCGCTAGCCTAATTCTGCCCATTTCCGAGTCAATTCGCTCGAAAATGGAGTGCGGACACGATTTTCAATTGCGCGCTGCCAAAGCCTCGCCATAAGCATTCAACAATGCGCGCCTATCACGACCTCATGCAACGCATTCTCGACCAAGGTGTCGAACAAATGGACCGGACGGGAACCGGCACGCTCAGCGTGTTCGGCCACCAGATGCGCTTTGACTTGTCGGAAGGCTTTCCCTTGGTCACGACCAAGAAGCTGCATCTGCGCTCAATCATTTATGAGCTGCTCTGGTTTTTAAACGGCGATACCAATGTCCGCTGGCTGCAAGACAATAAAGTCAGCATCTGGGACGAATGGGCCGATGAAAATGGCGATCTTGGGCCCGTTTATGGCAAGCAATGGCGCCGCTGGGAAACCGCGAATGGCGAGACCATCGACCAAATTGCAGACCTGGTGCAGCAACTGAAAACCAACCCAGCCTCGCGCCGCCAGATTATCAGCGCGTGGAACCCGGGCGAAATTGGCCAGATGGCACTCGCCCCCTGCCATTGCTTGTTCCAAACATGGGTCGGCAATGGCAAATTGTCATTGCAGCTCTATCAGCGCAGTGCCGATGTGTTTTTGGGCGTGCCCTTCAACATCGCCTCCTACGCGCTCCTCACGCATATGCTGGCGCAGCAAGCTGGGCTTGAGCCGGGTGAGTTCATTTGGACGGGCGGCGATTGCCATTTGTATCTGAACCATTTGGACCAAGCCAAAACCCAATTGGCGCGGGAGCCCAAGCCGCTGCCCCGCCTGAAAATCCTGCGCTCGCCTGACGCTATTGATGGCTATGCCTATGAGGATTTTGTGATTGAGGGCTATGAGGCGCATCCGCATATTTCTGCCCCGGTGGCTGTATGAACCATCCCGAAGTCGTCCTCATCGTCGCGCGCGCCGATAATGGCGTCATTGGTGTGGACGGCAAATTGCCGTGGCATCTTCCGGCTGATCTGCGCCGGTTTAAACAACTCACTTTGGGCGCGCCAATGATTATGGGGCGCAAAACTTTTGATAGCCTGCCCGGCTTATTGCCCGATCGCCGCCATATTGTGCTGACGCGCAATCTGGAATGGGCAGAGGACGGCGCAGAAACTGCCGCCAGTGTCGAAGATGCAATGCGCCTGGCCAATGCGCCGCACGTGTCCATCATTGGCGGGGCAGAAATTTATCGCCTCTTTCTGCCGCGCGCGGACCGGATTGAAGTGACCGAAGTGCATATCGCGGCACAAGGTGATACGATTTTAGAGCCTTTTGGCGCGGACTGGGTGGAAGTGGCGCGGGAAGCGCACCCCGCCGAAGGGGGCCGTCCAGCCTATGATTTCGTGACGCTCAAACGGAGGGGATGATGCGTCGTATTGCTATGGGATTTGGGCTGCTGCTGACAGTGGCCATCATTAGCTTTTTCGCCTTTTCGCCCAAGCTGGCCGAAGAGTCGATGAACAAACTGGCGCCGACCAATCAAGTGGTGAGCCCTGCGGCTCAGGCGCTCCACAACAGCCTGTTCATTGCCGATTTGCATGGTGATACTTTGATGTGGAAACGCAATCTGCTGAACCGGGCAGATCGCGGCCATATTGATCTGCCCCGTTTGGAAGACGGCCATGTGGGCCTGCAAGTCTTCTCGTCCGTCACCAAAACCCCGCGCGGCCAAAATTACGACGCCAATTCAGACAAGACGGACAACATCACGGCGCTGACCATTGGCCAGATGCAGCCCGTGCGGACATGGACCTCGCTGCTCGAACGCTCGCTCTGGCATGCGGAAAAGCTGCGCCGAGCCGAGGCCGCGGCAAAAGGCAAATTGCTCATTGTCCGCACCGGGGCTGATCTCGAGGCGCTCATTGCCGCGCGTGCCAAAGGTGGGGCAGTGCCCGTTGGTGCGCTCTTGTCTATTGAAGGGCTGCAAAATCTGGAGGGCCAGCGCGCCAATCTGGACGCGCTTTACAAAGCCGGCTTCCGCATGGCGGGCTTTGCCCATTTCTTCGACAATGAAGTCGCCGGATCCATGCATGGTGAGAAAAAGGGCGGGCTGACCCCGCTGGGCCGCCAAATTCTGGCTGATATGGAAGCGCGTGGGATGGTGGTGGATATTGCCCATAGCAGCCATGCGGCCGTGGCCGATATCTTGCGGCTTGCCAAACGCCCGGTTGTCTCGAGCCATGGCGGCGTGCAGGCCACGTGCAAGGTCAACCGCAATTTGACCGATGATGAGATTCGCGGCGTGGCGCGCACTGGCGGCGTGGTTGGCATTGGCTATTGGGATGCGGCAATTTGTTCAACAGACCCGCGCGCCATTGCCAAGGCCATTCGCCATGTGCGCGATCTGGTTGGGATTGACCATGTCGGTCTAGGTTCAGATTTTGATGGCGCGACCACCACGCCTTTTGACACGGCACATCTTGCGCATGTGACGCAAGCCCTGCTGGATGAAGGCTTTAGCCGGGATGAGATTGCCAAGGTGATGGGCGGCAATGTGCTGCGTGTCCTGAAGTCTGTCTTGCCGCCACGCTAAGCGCTTCATATAGCCCGCCCTTATGACCGTGACCGCCATTGCCCGTTTAGACGGAAATGCCCCCATCCCCGACGCATTTCGCGGCGGTGTGGTGGCGCTGGGCAATTTTGATGGCGTCCATGCCGGGCATCAGGCCGTGATTGGCCAAGCCGTTGCCGAGGCGCGCGCCCGTGGCGTGCCGGCCCTGGTTGCAACATTTGATCCGCACCCTGTGCGCCATTTCAAGCCGGAAACTGCCCCTTTCCGCCTGACCAGCCTTGACCAGCGCCAGCGCTATGTGGCCGAGGCGGGGGCAGATGCGATGGTTGTCTTTGCCTTTGGGGATCGGCTGGCCAATGTCACGGCGGACGACTTTGTGGCGGAGTGGCTGGGCGGACATCTGGGCGTGACTGGCGTTGTCACGGGCGAAGATTTTACCTTTGGCAAAGGACGCGGCGGCAATATTGCCACATTGCAGACGCTGGGGGCGGCCGCTGGCATCACCAGCACTTCAGTTGGCCCCGTCTGCGATGCTGAAGGCCCGATTTCCTCCAGCCGCATCCGCACCGCATTGCAAGCCGGGGATTGTGAGACGGCAGCGCGCCTGCTCACGCGCCCCTTTGCGGTGCAGGGCCCTGTGATCCATGGCGATAAAAATGGCCGCAAGCTGGGCTTTCCGACCGCCAATATCGATATGGGCGGCTATTTGCGGCCGCGTTATGGCATTTATGCCGTGCGGGGCCATCTGGCCGATGGCCGGGTGCTGAACGGGGCTGCCAATTTGGGCATTCGCCCCACCTTTGATCCGCCCAAAGAATTGCTGGAGCCGCATTTCTTTGATTTTTCTGGCGATCTTTACGGGCAAGACATTGCTGTCGAGTTTGTCTCTTTCCTGAGAGCCGAAGCAAAATTTGACTCCCTCGACGCGCTGATGGCGCAAATGGCGCACGATTGTGATGAAGCCCGGTTGCGGCTTTCCCGCTAAGTCCCCTTAAGGAAATCCGCCCAAAGGCTTTATTTGCCCGCGCGCATCCCGTAAGGCGCACCGGCTATGACTGACGCCACCACGCCTGAGACCCGCGATTATCGCGACACTGTGTTCCTGCCCAAGACCGACTTTCCAATGAAAGCTGGCCTACCGCAGAAAGAACCGGGTATTTTGGCGCGTTGGCAAGAGGCTGATCTCTATCGTCGCCTGCGCGAGGCGCGCAAAGGCCGCGAAAAGTTCATCCTGCATGATGGCCCGCCCTATGCAAATGGCGATATGCATATTGGCCATGCGCTCAACCACATCCTCAAAGACATGGTGGTCCGCACACAAAGCCTGCTGGGCAAAGATGCACCCTATGTGCCCGGCTGGGATTGCCATGGCCTGCCCATCGAATGGAAGGTCGAAGAAGAATATCGCAAGAAAAAGCGCAACAAGGATGAAGTGCCGGTTGAAGAATTCCGTGCCGAATGCCGCGCTTATGCCAAGAATTGGGTGGACCGCCAGCGCGAGCAGCTGAAGCGGCTGGGCATTAATGGCGATTGGGACAATCCCTATCTCACTATGGATTTTCAAGCCGAAGCCACCATTGTGCGCGAGCTTTTGAAATTTGCCGAAAGCGGCCAGCTCTATCGCGGGGCCAAGCCCGTCATGTGGAGCCCCGTGGAAAAGACGGCATTGGCTGAGGCCGAAGTTGAGTATGAAGATATTGTCTCAACGCAAATTGATGTGGCGTTTGAGATTATGGAAGCGCCCAACGCGCCCGATCTGGTTGGCGCTTATGCGGTCATCTGGACAACCACGCCGTGGACGATCCCCGTTAACCAAGCCATCGCTTATGGGCCGGATGTCGAGTATGTTCTGGCGCAAGCTGGCGACCGAAAGGTTATCATTGCAGCCGAACTGAGCGCGGCATTCGCGGCACGGGCGGGAACCGATGTCGCCCCGCTACGCTCGTTAAAGGGCAGCGATTTGGCTGGCGCTATTGCCCGCCACCCGATGCACGCCAAGGGCGATTTCTTTGCGCGTCCACGCCCGCTGCTTGCTGGGGATTTCGTCACGACAGACAGCGGCACGGGCATTGTCCATATGGCGCCCGACCATGGCGAAGATGATTTTGATTTGTGCAAGGCCAATGGCCTTGACCCCGTCTTCGCGGTGGAAGGCGATGGCCGGTATAAAGCCGATTGGGCATGGCTGGGTGGCGAAGGCAGCGTCATCAACCCCAAATTCAATGCACCTGATGGCCCCATTTGCACCGCCCTTGGCGAAGCCGGCGGGCTGGTTGCAGCCTCTGCCGATTATAAGCACAGCTATCCGCATAGCTGGCGCTCAAAGGCCAAAGTCATCTTCCGCTGCACGCCGCAATGGTTTGTGCCGATGCGCGATGATCTGGGGGCGGATGGCCTGCGTGGCAAAGCCTTGAAAGCCATTTCCGAAACACGCTTCGTGCCCGAAAAGGGCCGCAACCGCATTGGATCGATGGTTGAAGGCCGGCCGGATTGGGTGCTCTCGCGCCAGCGCGCTTGGGGCGTGCCCATCACCCTGTTTGTGGATCGCAAAACGGGCCAATATCTGAATGACCCTGCCGTCAATGTGCGGATCGTCGCAGGCATTGCGGAAAGCGGTGTTGATGCCTGGTCAGATGCACGCGCGCAGGATTATCTGGGTGCGGACTATCGCCTCGAAGATTTTGAGCGCGTGACGGATATTCTCGACGTGTGGTTCGATTCCGGCTCCACTCATGCCTTTGTGCTCGAATCGGGTCGCTGGCCCGATCTGCTGCGCCCCGACGGCTATGTTGGTCCGCATGCCGACTTGTATCTGGAAGGCAGTGACCAGCATCGTGGCTGGTTCCAATCCTCACTGCTCGAAGCCTGCGGCACACGCGGCCATGCCCCGTATAAAGCTGTGCTGACACACGGTTTTACAATGGATTCCAAGGGCATGAAAATGTCCAAATCCTTGGGCAACACCATTGACCCCTTAAAGGTCATGGAAAGCTATGGCGCGGACATCATCCGGCTTTGGGCGCTGTCGGTAGACTTTACCGAGGATCATCGCATTGGCGATGAAATCCTGAAAGGCGTGGCCGACCAATATCGCAAGCTGCGCAACACCTTCCGCTATTTGTTGGGGGCGTTGGATGGCTTTGACTCTGCTGTCGAAAGCCTGCCAGTCGCCGATATGCCTGAGCTAGAGCGCTATATTCTCCACCGCCTATGGCAGTTGGATGGCGTGTTGCGCCAAGCCATCGCAGACTTTGATTTCAACACCTATGTCCGTGCGCTGACGGAATTTTGTAACGAAGATCTCTCGGCCTTCTTCTTCGATATTCGAAAAGACTGCCTCTATTGCGATGCGCCCGACAGCGTGAAGCGCCGCGCCTATCGCACGGTGCTCGACATCTTGTTCCAAGCCTTGGTGCGCTATGCCGCGCCGGTCATTGTGTTTACGGCCGAAGAAGTCTGGGCAACGCGCTTCCCAGATCAGGAGAGTGTGCATCTCGAAGAATTTACGCCTGTATCTGCTGCGTGGCAGAACAGGACATTGGCAGAACAGTTTGACGCGGCTCGTGCCCTGCGCACCCGCGTGACTGAGACGATTGAGCCGATGCGCCGGGACAAGGTGATTGGCTCCAGCTTAGAAGCCAAGGTCACAATCGGGGACGCCCCTGCAGGCTTTGATGCAAATGCCTTGGCTGAATTGTTCATCGTCGGGTCAGTCGACACTGGCCATGGTGAAACAGTGGCGGCAACGCGCACCGAAGACCATAAATGCGGTCGCTGCTGGCGGCATCTGCCCGAAGTCGCGGCAGATGGCGATTTGTGTGGCCGCTGTGATGAGGTGGTGAATGGCTGAGACGCATCGTCGCTTGGGCTATGGGCTGGCCGCTGCCTTGTTTCTGGCAGACCAGATCACCAAGGCGATCATCATTGGCCCAGTTGCGCTGCAACAGGCTGGGCAGATTTATCTTCTGCCTATTCTCAATCTCACTTGGGTTGAGAATTACGGCATTGCGCTCGGCATGTTGCAAGCGGGGCATGATGCCGAGCGCTGGCTGTTAGTGGCCGCCACAACGGCCATTGCCGCTTTTGTGGGCTTTTGGATTCGCAAAGAAGAGAACCGATTTGATGTGGCCGGGCTAGGCCTTGTGTTGGGCGGTGCGCTCGGCAATATCATGGATCGCGTGCGCTTTGGCCATGTGGTTGATTTTATAGATTTTCACATTGGTGGGTTTAGGCCGTTTTTGGTCTTCAATCTTGCCGATGCGGCGATTACCATCGGGGTAGTGCTGCTGTTGATCCGTGCGCTGTTCGCGCGGGAAGATGCAGCAAAGACGGAGACGGACAATGCGTAAGCTTTTGGGTGTTGTAGCGGTTGGTGCGCTGCTGACAGGCTGTGCCTCTGGTGGATTGCGCAACCGCAATGCGCCCGATGAATTCAAGGTGACGCGCATGGCGCCGCTTGTTGTGCCGCCAGATTTTGGGCTTGTCCCGCCGGCAGCTGGCAGCCCGCAAGCTCAAGCGGCAGATAGCTCAACTCAGGCTTTGCAAGCCATGTTTGGTGGTCCGGCACCGCGCAGCAGTGCTGAAACCAGTGCGATTGGTGCGGCTGGTGGCAATCGTGCCCAGCCAGGCATCCGCTCAAATGCGGGTGACCCTAAGACCGATGTCGTCGACAAGGGGGCCACCACACGCGATATTCTGGCCGCACCTGAAGGCGATGGCCAAAATGCCCGGACCGCAACGCCAAAGTAATTTTGGCGCCTTGGCCCTAAAAAAGGCGAGCACCGGACATCCGGGCTCGCCTTTTTTGTGCGCTTTAGCCGGCCTTAAAAGGCGACGCCCAGCGTTGCGAACAGGCCAGCCTTGGCCACATCCTTACCACTGGGGCTGACAAGCGCCTTTTTGCCATAGCTGGTATCAACATAGGTCAGGCCAAAGGTCATTGCGCCCTTGGTGTAGCTCGCCCCCAGCGACCAATCGGTATAGGTGTCGCCACCAGACAGGAAGCTCTTGGTAAAGGTGCGGCCCACTGCGGCACTGACGCTGATGGGCGTGTTGGGCAGCGGCGAGGACAAGCCAAAGTTGACGTACAGATTATCTTCCTTGCCATTACCCAAGCTGAGGGCTGCAGATTTGGGCGCGTAATTGGCGGTCAGCTTGGCCGTTGCCGGACCAAAAGTCTGCGCGACGCTGCCATAAAGCTCAAGGAAGTCGGAATTATAATTGGCCGAGACTTGGGAAGACCCCGGATAATAATAATAGAGGCCCCCCACATCAAAGGTCGTGCCGCCAACCGTCTTTTTATAGCCGACAATCAGGTCCAGTTCCTGATCGCCGCCATTGGCGACATAATCGTCAATCGATGAGCCCCAGACACTGGCATACACGCCCGAGCTGTGCGTCACAGTCATGCTGCCCTGCAGGGCAAAGCCCTTGTCCGTCTGCGAAATGCCGCGGAAGCGATAATCGCTGGTCAGCGTGGCGCTACCATTAACGGTGAATGATTTGGTCTCTTCTGCAAAGGCTGGTGCTGCAGAGGCGAGAAAAGCAAGGCCCAGAACGGGGCGAAGAATCTTGCGCATGGATAAACCCTTTACTGTTCGTGTCGGGTTCCGCCTGCATCGCTGGCCGTGCCTCTCTTATGCGGTTGCCCGCGGGGCTAAGGTCCAAACGATGAGCTAAGACTGACAACTCTTGCTGCATTGCACAACAAAAAAATGCAGGCCTCCCCAAAAGGCAAGCCTGCGCTGTTGTGCAAATGCAACAGTTAGATAAGGGCAGCGCACGCCTTTTGCAGGCGCGTGCAGGCTTCCGTCAGGATTTCTTCTGACGTGGCGTAGGAGATGCGAAAGCCGGGTGAAAGGCCAAAGGCACCGCCATGCACGGCCGCCACTTGCACCGAATCGAGGAAATAATCGATCAGCTCGGCATCCGTGGTGATGACGTTGCCATCAGGCGTGGTCTTGCCCATCAGGCCCGACACATCGGGATAGACGTAAAAGGCGCCTTCCGGCGTCGGGCACGTCACACCCTCAATTTCGTTCAGCATCCGCACCACCAGATCGCGCCGGCCCCGGAACCGCTCATTGCGATCCTTGAGGAAAGATTGGTCACCATTAAGCGCAGCTGTGGCCGCCGCCTGCGCGATGGAGCAGGGGTTAGAGGTGGACTGCGATTGCAGCTTGGCCATGGCCTTGATCAGCCAGGCAGGGCCACCCGCAAAGCCAATGCGCCAGCCCGTCATCGAATAGGCTTTGGAACAGCCATTGACGGTCAACGTCCGGTCATACAGCTCGGGGCAGACTTGGAGGATCGTCGCAAAGGGCGTGTCAGCATACCAGACATGCTCATACATATCGTCCGTCAGCACCATGACGTGCGGATGACGCAGCAGCACATCTGCCAGCGCCTTTAGTTCGTCTGCCGAATAGGCGGCACCGGTGGGGTTAGACGGAGAATTGAGCAGCACCCAGCGCGTCCGCGGCGTGATGGCCGCCTCCAGCTGGGCCGGTGTGATCTTATAATTTTGGGCTGCGGGCGCTGCAATGAAGACAGGCGTACCGCCGGCAAAGGCAACAATATCCGGGTAGCTCACCCAATAGGGCGCCGGAATGATGACTTCATCACCGGCATCAATCGTCGCGACCAGCGCGTTGAACAATGTGTGCTTGCCGCCAACATTCACGCTGATTTGCGCCGGGCTATAGTCCAGCCCATTGTCGCGCTTAAACTTGGCTTGGATCGCAGCCTTTAATTCGGCCGTGCCATCGACATTGGTATATTTGGTCTGGCCCTTGCGGATGGCTTCAATTGCCGCGTCCTTGACGAAATCCGGCGTATCAAAGTCCGGCTCGCCAGCCGACAGGCCAATCACGTTAATGCCTTTGGCTTTCAGATCGAGCACACGGCTCGTCATCGCCAAAGTGGCAGAGGGCTGGATACGGTCAAGCGCGGCAGATGTGGTGCGCATGGGCTGGCGCGTCCTTTGGGCGTTAGTGTGTTGCGATAGCCGGGGCCTATAGGGAAGCGATCTTGCCGGGGCAACCGGGGCCGCGACATTTTAGGTCTCTGGCCGATGAGGTTAGGCGCAGTGCGCGGCCATCAATCCGCGGAGGCTGTTCCCCAGCAAAAAGCCCTGGGCAAGATCATCTGGCCGCAAATCTGCCTCAATGGCCCGGCCCTGCTGGATCAACTCTGCCCGCAAGACGCCGGACAATAAGCCTCGACTGGAGGGCGGCGTTAAAAGGCGCCCATCGCGCTCCACAAAGATATTGGTGAAGCTGCCTTCCGTCAGATAGCCTTGGGCATCGTAAAACAGCACTTCAAACTGACCACTGGCCTGCCGCGCCGCATCATAAAAGGCGCGATCCGTGCATTTATGGCGCAGGCGAAAATCGCTGCTAGCCACCGGCAATGGCGCCAACGCCACGGACACAGGTGACGCAGACGCGGGCGGACTGGCCCCCACCTCAATGGCAATATGGCCCTGAGCCGAAAGCAGAAGCCGCACCCTAGCGGGGGCATAGAGCCTAAAAGTAGCTGCCTGCAATTCATTTCGCAGCATGTGCCGATCAAACACAAAGCCAAAAGCCTCAGCACTGGCACATAGCCGCGCCAGATGAAGGTCCAATCGGGCAATGCCGCCCAGCGGATCGAACGCCATAGTTTCAATTAAATCAAAGCGACGCGCATCAGCCACAAAACGGCCCTTGGCCCGGCATTCATTCCATTCCTCAGTCCCGCGGCTATCCGCCACAATGCCGCCGCCCAGCCCTAAGCGAGCATGGGTAGCCCCGGCGGGCAGGTGCAGCGTGCGAATGGCAACATTGAAAGCGGCATCGCCATTGGCATCGACGCGCCCAATGCTGCCCGTATACAGGCCCCGCGGTTCTGCTTCGACCGCGTCAATCACTTCCATAGCGCGGATTTTGGGTGCGCCCGTAATTGAGCCGCAGGGGAAAATAGCCTGCATGACATCTGCAAAACCTGCGTCATCCCGGCGGACGGCAGTGACAGTGGAAACCATTTGATGGACTGTGGGATAGGTTTCGATCTTGAATAAATCGGGCACGCGCACAGACCCCGGCACCGCAATGCGGGCAAGGTCGTTCCGCAGCAAATCGACAATCATCAGATTTTCTGCCCGCTGCTTGGGGTCGTGGCGCAAGGCATCCGCCGCTTTTTGATCTGCAGCCACATCGCCCCCGCGCAGCGCCGTGCCTTTCATTGGCTTGGCCGTCAGTTTTCCATCTTTGAGAGCAAAGAATAGCTCTGGCGAGAGCGAGAGGAAGGCATCTGTCCCCGTCCAGACAAAGGCGCCATAGCCTGCGCGGGCCCGTTGTCTCAGCCCAGCATAAATGGCCAAAGCATCCCCCATCACGCGCACATCTGCGCGCAGCGTGAGGTTGGCCTGATAAATATCACCGGCCTCAATCAAGGCCTGCACCTGATGAAAGGCGGCGCGATACTGATCCAGCGTCCAGCGCGGCTGAGGCGCCCCCACCCACGCCCCGGCAGGATCCGGCAGCCAAGCCTCCAGCGCGTCTTGCGCGATGCTGCGATAGCCCTCGAAGCGGCCAAACCATAAAAGTGGCGCGGCAGTTGCGGCACGGCAATTGGCCAGCTTTGGTTCCAACGCCAGCCCCGCTTCATAGGTCAAAAACCCCGCCCAATCGCCACCATTGCCAATTTGGGACAGCAGCTCTGGCACCTGCGCAGGATCGCTTGTGGTCAATATCTCGAGCGGATTTTGATAAAGCCGGGCATCCGCGCCATTTGGCCGGGCATCGTCCAGCAGAATAAAGGGAGCAGAGGCACAAGACGCTAACATGGCGCGCGCGTCTTGGCAGGAGCCATCGGGAAAAACCAGTGTCCAAAAAGGCAAGCTGGCCTGCTGACCATTTAATCTGGCCGATCGGCATTTGCTGCATCCACCTTTCGCGCCTATATCGCCGCCATGACCCAATATCAGATTGTCACAGATGATAGCGTGCCCGTCCGTTCCGGCGTGATCCGCCTGCATGGCCCTGAAGCCTTTGAGGGGATGCGCAAAGCAGGCCGTCTAGCGGCTGAGATTTTGGATGCGCTGGTGCCGTTCATCCAGCCAGGCGTGACAACTGAAGCCATTGACACGCTGGTCCGCGAGATGACCTTTGATGCCGGCGCCGTGCCCGCAACACTCAATTATCGCGGCTATACGCATAGCTGCTGCACCTCGGTAAACCATGTCATTTGCCATGGCATTCCAGGGCCGAAGGCGCTGAAAGACGGCGATATCGTCAATGTTGACGTGACTCCGCTTTTGGATGGCTGGCATGGCGATACCAACCGCACCTATTTGGTCGGCGACGTGCCCTTAAAGGCAAAGCGGCTGGTGGAAACCACCTTTGAAGCGTTGATGCTGGGTATTGAACAGGCCAAGCCTGGCAATCATTTGGGCGATATTTCCCACGCCATTCAAACCCATGCGGAAAAGCAACGACTGGGCGTGGTGCGCGATTTTTGCGGCCATGGCATTGGCCGGTTGTTTCATGACGCGCCCGAGGTCGTCCATGTTGGTCGCCCCGGAACTGGCCCGGAATTGAAACCCGGCATGTTTTTCACGATTGAACCCATGATCAATATTGGCCGGGCGGATTGTAAAGTGCTGGATGATGGCTGGACCGCTGTAACGCGCGACCGGACGCTGTCTGCCCAGTTTGAACATACAATTGGCATCACTGAGACGGGCTGCGAAGTTTTTACCAAAAGCCTTGCCGGGCTGGACCTGCCGCACCGCCCCCTTTGAGCCGAATCACTCAAGCGAGTCGCGCAGCCCCAGGCGGGTGCGCAATAATATGTCGTTGACGTGCTGCAGCTGACTAATTTTTAGGCGCTATCTGCCTGAAAAACAGGCAGCACTTACCGAGACTGCCCAGTTTCCGATCACCCGATGCGCGCAATGCGGTGCTTGCTTGCGCCTTTGCAATTGGCACGATTATTGAAAGCGAAAGTGCAACCTTGAAAGGGCTGTCCACCATTATGAAAAAGATCGAAGCGATCATCAAACCGTTCAAGCTCGATGATGTGAAGGAAGCGCTGCACGAAGTGGGCGTCTCTGGCATCACAGTCACTGAGGCGAAGGGTTTTGGCCGACAAAAGGGCCACACCGAACTTTACCGCGGCGCTGAATATGTGGTGGACTTTCTGCCCAAGGTGAAGCTGGAAGTGGTTGTGGACGATGCGCTGGCCCCGCGCGTTGTGGAAGCCATTGCGGCTGCCGCCCAAACCGGGCGCATTGGCGACGGTAAGATTTTTGTTATCCCGGTGGAAAGCGCCCTGCGCATCCGCACCGGTGAAAAGGACAGCGACGCCATCTGATTTTTCTGGCGGCCTTTCAGCCGCTTAACAGACTCAACTTATGCAACCCAAGGAAGGTAAATAAAAATGGCCACTCCGGCAGATATTCTGAAGCAGATCAAAGACCAGGAGATCGAGTGGGTCGACCTCCGCTTCACGGACCCCAAGGGCAAGTGGCAGCACCTCACCATGTGCGCCGGCGTGATGGGTGAAGATGAGTTGACCGACGGCTTGATGTTTGACGGTTCGTCAATCGAAGGCTGGAAGGCCATTAACGAATCCGACATGATCCTGAAGCCGGATCTGGATGCCGTTTACGTCGATCCCTTCTCAGCCACGCCAATGATGATCATCTTCTGCGACATCGTGGAGCCTTCGACTGGCGAACTGTATGCGCGTGACCCGCGCTCGACCGCAAAGCGCGCCGAAGCTTACCTCAAGACCACGGGCATTGGCGATACTGTCTATGTCGGTCCGGAAGCTGAATTCTTCATGTTTGATGATGTGAAGTTCGATACGGGCTATAACACCAGCTATTACAAGCTCGACGATATTGAACTGCCGACCAACACGGGCACGCATTATGAAAGCGGCAATCTGGGCCACCGCCCGCGCGCCAAGGGAGGCTATTTCCCCGTCGCGCCAGTCGATTCGGCACAGGATATTCGTGGCGAAATGGTGTCGACCATGCTCGAAATGGGCCTGCCCTGTGATAAGCATCACCACGAAGTGGCAGCCGCCCAGCATGAGCTTGGCCTGACCTTCGGCACGCTGACGCAAACGGCTGACCGGATGCAGATCTATAAGTATGTCGTGCACATGGTCGCCCAATCCTATGGCAAGTCGGCCACCTTCATGCCGAAGCCCATTAAGGAAGATAATGGCTCGGGCATGCACACCCACTTGTCGATTTGGGAAAAGGGCAATCCGCTGTTTGCCGGCAATGGCTATGCCGGTCTGTCGGAAACCTGCCTCTATTTCATTGGCGGCATCATTAAGCATGCCAAGGCTTTGAACGCCTTCACCAACCCGGCCACCAACAGCTATAAGCGTCTGGTTCCGGGCTATGAAGCCCCGGTGCTGCTGGCCTATTCAGCGCGTAACCGCTCTGCCTCATGCCGTATTCCTTATGGCACGGGCGCCAAGGCGAAGCGCGTGGAAGTTCGCTTCCCCGATGCGATGGCGAACCCCTATCTCGCTTATGCAGCTTTGCTGATGGCGGGCTTGGACGGCATTCAGAACAAGATCCACCCGGGCGATGCCATGGACAAGAACCTCTATGATCTTCCGCCGGAAGAACTGGCTCAGGTTCCGACTGTCTGTGGTTCGCTGCGCGAAGCGCTGGGATCGCTGGAAGCCGATCACGCCTTCTTGCTGAAGGGTGATGTGTTCACCAAGGATCAGATTGATGCCTATATCGACATCAAGATGGCCGATGTGGCGCGGTGGGAAATGACCCCGTCGCCCGTTGAATTTGATATGTACTACAGCGCCTAATTTCAGGCGTTCCGTTCTGCGGACACAAGAAGCGCCCGGGGGGAAACCTCCGGGCGTTTTCTTTTGTCCCTCAAGGCCATCTGCCCGCTTGCCTTGGCCGCCCACCCTCCTAAAACCAGTGGCAAGACATTGAAGGAGTAGAGGATGACCCGCTTTCGCTTTGCCAGCCTATTGAGCCTGATTGCGCTGATGGGTGCAGCCCCTGCCATGGCGCAATTGACTCCCGCCGAACAGAAAATGACGGCCATTGTCGATGCGGAATATGAGCGCAGTGTGAGCCTGCTCGAAAAGCTGGTGAACCAAAACAGCGGGTCGATGAATTTGGAAGGCGTCGAAGCTGTTGGCAAAATGATGCGGGCTGAGCTGGAGCCACTGGGCTTTCGCGTGACATGGGTCCCTATGCGGGAAACGGGCCGGGCTGGGCATTTGGTGGCCGTGCATCAAGGCCGCAAAGGCACCAAACGCCTATTGTTAATTGCGCATCTCGACACTGTGTTTGAAAAAGACTCCCCCTTCCAAAAATTTGTCCGTGGCAAAGTGAATGGCGTTGATACGGCCGAAGGGCCGGGTGCCGCAGATGACAAGGGCGGCATGGTCGCAATGGTCGCTGCGCTGCGCGCCATGCACGCCGCGGGCACTCTGAAAAACGCCAATATTGAAATTCATATGACGGGGGATGAAGAGGATTCAGGTGACCCCATTGCTATTGCGCGGCGCGATTTAATTGCAGCGGGCAAGCGGGCAGATGTGGCGCTCGATTTTGAGGGATTGGTCCGCGATGGCGGGCGCGACATGGGCTCTATCTCGCGCCGATCCTCAAATAGCTGGATGGTCACAGCCACGGGCAAATCAGGTCATAGCTCGGGCATATTCAGCGCCTCTGCCGGAGATGGCGCGATTTTTGAACTGGCGCGGATTATCAGCCGCTTCCGCGCGGAATTGCCCGAACCCAATTTGACTTTCAATGTCGGCATTATCACCGGCGGGCAGGAGGCAAGCTTGGATGCCGATGGCGTGCGCGCCTCGGCCAAGGGCAAGACCAACATCATCCCCGGCGTGGCGATTGCGCGCGGCGATTTTCGGACTTTGTCCAACGAGCAAACGGCCCGCGTGCGCGCCAAAATGTCCGCCATTGTGCAGGATCATGCGCCCGTCACTCGCGCGGAGATTAAGTTTGATGAAGGCTATCCCCCCATGGCGCCCACGCCCGGCAACAAAGCCGTGTTGGACCGGCTGAACCGCGTCAATGCGGATATGGGTTTGCCCGAAATGCCTGTCCTGGATCCGCTAAAGCGCGGCGCCGGGGATATTTCTTTCGTGGCGGCAGATGTGGATGGGATTGCGGGCCTTGGCCCCTATAGCTGGGGCGATCATGCGCCCGGCGAAACAGTCGATTTGGAGAGCGTGCGCACCCAAGCCAAGCGCGCCGCCATCCTGATGACGCGCCTATCATACGAAAAGGCAATCAAGACACGTTGACGCGGGCCCAAAAAGTCTCAAATCAAAACGGGAAAGACCCGAGCAACGACTCGCGTGATCTCAAGGAGAGCATGAATGGACAGCTATCTGCAAAATTACATCAATGGCCAATGGGTCGACAGCATTGGTGGCAAGCGCCATCAGGTGATTTCGCCGTCGACGGAAGAGCCGTGCACTGAAATTACCTTGGGCACCAAGGCGGATGTGGATGCCGCCGTGGCGGCCGCCAAAGAGGCCTTTAAGACCTTCAGCCAGACGAGCCGGGAAGAGCGGATCGCGCTGATGGAGCGCATTGTTGCAGAAATGAAAAAGCGCGCCGGCGATTTGGCCGTTTCCATGTCGAAAGAAATGGGCGCACCCATCAGCTTTGCCGGCACGGCCCAAGTGGGGGCTGGCATTGGTGGCTTTCTTGGCACGCTGGAAGCGCTGAAAGACTTCAACTTCACCGAGCAAGCTGGCGCTGCCAAAGTGGTCTATGAACCCATTGGCGTTGTTGGCCTGATTACGCCGTGGAACTGGCCGCTCAACCAGATTGCGCTCAAGGTCGCCCCGTGCATTGCCGCTGGCAACACGATGATCTTGAAGCCGTCGGAAGAATGCCCCGGCAACGCCGCCATCTTTGCAGAAATTATGCACGCAGCCGGTGTCCCCGCTGGCGTGTTCAATTTGGTGCAGGGCGATGGCCCAACAGTGGGTGAAGCCATTTCATCGCACCCCGGCATTGATATGGTAAGCTTCACTGGCTCAACGCGCGCAGGCATTTTGGTCGCCAAGGCAGCGGCCGAGACTGTCAAGCGCGTCCACCAAGAACTGGGTGGCAAATCGCCCAACCTTGTCCTGCCGGGCGCAGACTTGCAGGCCACGCTGCCGGCAACTGTTTCGGGCGTTTGGATCAATTCCGGCCAGAGCTGCATCAGCCCGGCGCGCATCTTGGTGCATAAGGATCAAGAAGCCGAAGCCATTGGTGTCATCAAGGGCATTATGGAAAGCATCCAAGTGGGCGATCCATTGTCCGAAGGCGGCCATATTGGTCCTGTCGTCAACAAGGCGCAATATGAGAAGATTCAGGGCCTAATCCAATCGGGCATTGATGAAGGCGCCAAGCTGGAAACGGGTGGCACAGGCCTGCCGACCAACGTCAATCGTGGCTTTTATGTAAAGCCCACGGTCTTTTCGGGCGTCACGCGCAATATGCGCATTGCCAAGGAAGAGATTTTTGGCCCAGTCGCAACCGTCATCACCTATGCTGATTTGGACGAAGCCATCGATATTGCCAATGACACCGAATATGGTCTGTCAGCCGCAATCTCGGGTGATCCGCATCAGGCCGCAGAAATTGCGCCCAAGCTGCGCGCGGGCAATGTGGCCATTAACAATTGGGGCCCCACACCGGGCGCGCCTTTTGGCGGCTATAAGCAATCCGGCAATGGCCGCGAGGCGGGCATTTTCGGCTTGCGCGACTTTATGGAAATCAAGGCAATCAGCGGCTTGCCCGCCTGATTGGACGGCGAGCCTGAAAGGGCTGGCCTTTCCTGCCCGAGCTGGCAAAAAGGGGGTCATGCTACGCCATGGCCCCTTTTTTCTGCCCAGTCTGGTGATGATGCTGGTCACCTTGGCAGGCTGTATTCCAAACGTGACGGATCGACACCGGGTGCGCCCGCGGGCGGCGCCCGTGCCCAATAGTGAATTGGTGCGCCAATGCACCGCCGACCTCAATAAAATGGGCGCGAAATATAGAGTGTTGCCCGATTATCGAGGGCCGGGGGGATGTTCCGCCATCAATTCCATCCTCCTGACAGGGGCGGGGCCCAGCATCACAGGATTACGCGCCACGCAATGCCCTTTGGCCCGCAATTTTGCGGCATGGGTGCGTGGGCCCGTGCAACAAGCCGCGCGCGATGTTTATGGCCAAGGCCTTGTCCGGGTTGAAACAATGGGCAGCTATGCCTGCCGCACAGTGCGCGGCATTGCCTCAGCCAGCCTCTCAGAACATGCCTTTGCCAATGCCATTGATGTGTCTGGCTTTGTGCTGGCCAATGGCCGCCGCGTCACGGTGTTGGCGGGCTGGCAGGGCGAACGACAGGATGCAGATTTTCTCCGGCGCATTCGCAAGGCCGCCTGCCGCCAGTTCCAAACTGTGCTGAGCCCCGATTATAATGCCGCGCATCGCGACCATCTGCATCTCGATATGGGACGTGGGCCCTATTGCCGCTAGGCAATGGACCGCTTAGACTGATGCCAATGACAGAAAGAAAAATTCCCGCGCGCGTCTTTGCGCACGCCGCCCAAGACGCGGCCACCGCCAAAAACACACAAACAACCCCGCAGACCAGCAGCCCATCTTATAAACTCGCTTTTCAAGATGATGCCTTTTTGCTGCGCGATGATTTGCGCCCCGTGCGCTTTCAGCTGGAATTGCTGAAGCCTGAATTGCTGCTCGATGAAGCGAAAATCGCCTCGACTCTGGTTTTTTATGGCTCGGCACGCATCCCGGCTCCGGGTGTGGCCTCGGCCCATCCTGACCCCGATGTCGCAAAACGGCTCGAAGCACTCTCGCCTTATTATGAGGAAGCCCGCAAGCTTGCCCAAATTGCCAGCCGCGTCCCACGTGATGACGCGGGGTGGCGCCATTTGGTTGTGTGTTCTGGCGGTGGCCCCTCAATCATGGAAGCTGCCAATCGCGGGGCAGATGATGTGAAGGCCGATTCAATTGGGCTCAACATTGTGCTGCCGCATGAGCAAGTGCCCAATCCCTATGTCACGCCTGAGCTCAGCTTTCAGTTCCACTATTTTGCGCTGCGCAAAATGCACTTCCTGTTGCGTGCCCGGGGCGTTGCTGTTTTTCCGGGGGGCTTTGGCACCTTTGATGAAATGTTTGAGCTGCTGACGCTCATTCAAACAGGTAAAATCAAACCCATTCCCGTGCTGCTCTTTGGCCGCGAGTTTTGGGAAGATGTGGTCGATTTCCAATCGCTCGTCCGTCACGGCGTCATTGCCGAACGCGATCTAGAGCTGTTTCGCTATGTCGATAGCGCCGAAGAAGCGTGGGATTGTTTGCGGCGCTTTTACGAAGACGACGCTGCATAAAAAAAGGCCCGGTCAATGCCGGGCCTTTTCTTTTCGCGTTACGCGCGCTTAGTTGGCAGCAGGTGCAGGCGCAGGAGCGGCCGCATTGGCCTCAGCCGGCGCTGCGGCATTGCCAGCCGCTGCATCTGCCGGAGCTGCCGCAGGGGCAGCAGGCAATGGCAGGTTAGAGCCTTGCGCATTGATATAGGCAATCAAATTGGCGCGATCTTCCGGTTTGGACAGACCTGCAAAGCTCATCTTCGTGCCGTCAGCAAATTTCTTCGGGCTCTTGAGCCAGAGGTTCATATTCTCAAAATCCCAAACCCCGCCATGACCGGACAGGGCCGGGGAATAGGCAAAGCCAGGATGTGCTTTCCCAACGCCTTTGCCCATGGTGGCCCACAGGTTCGGGCCAATACCATTGGCGCCACCCTGGTTAATGGTGTGGCAGCTGGCGCATTTTTTAAAGACTTCTTCGCCCTTGGCCGCGTCCGCCGTCTGCATCAGCAGCGCAATTGGCGGTTCAGCCGCGGCGCCACCATCGGCCCCGCCTTCAGCACCCGCGACTTCAAAGCCGCCCGATTCAACCGGGTGATGCTTGAAAATCTGACCAGTCACAATTGTCCCACCCAATGCGACAATGCCTGCTGCCAGTGTCCATCCAGCGATGGTGTTAAATTGATCGCTCATGCCCGTCGAAACCCCTGATGAAATGGCCGGAATATGGAATCGTCTGCGCCTTAGCCGCGCCAGACGCGCATCGCAAGCACGCTTGCAGCATTGGCCCACCCCGCTTAAGCGTTTCTCACGATGAACCGATATCCTGCCCCCGCCCAGCCGATTGTGGCTGATATGGAAAAAGCGGCGCGCGCTGCGCCCCAACACGCCGTTGCCTTTCAAGGCGCACCGGGCGCCAATTCGCACATTGCGGTGCTGCAAGACCAGCCTGATGCGCGGCCTTTGCCCTGTTTCAGCTTTGAAGATGCCATTGATGCCGTGCGCGATGGCCGCGCTGCCAGTGCGCTGATCCCAATTGAAAATTCTTTGCATGGGCGCGTGGCGGATATTCACTTTTTGCTGCCCGAATCTGGCTTGGTGATCACCGGCGAGTTTTTTCTGCCCATTCGCTATGCGCTTATGGGCAGAGGGCCACTGGCGGGCATCAAACAAGCGATCAGCCATCCGCAAGCCTTGGGCCAATGCCGCAAATGGCTGCGCGCGCGGGGCATAGAGCCTGTGGCCTATCCCGATACCGCTGGGGCGGCCGCCCGTGTGGTCGAGCTTAATGATCCCGAAATTGCGGCCATTGCTCCGCCCGGCGCGGCACAAATTTATGGCCTCGATACTTTGGCCGAAGCGCTCGAGGATTCGAGCGATAATATGACACGCTTTGTGCGCCTGTCGCGCTCAGGCGCACCGGCCCCCAATGAAGGGGCCGTGATGACCAGCTTTATCTTTGAAGTCAAAAACGTGCCTGCTGCGCTCTACAAAGCGCTTGGCGGCTTTGCGACCAATGGCGTGAATATGACGAAGCTGGAAAGCTATCAGCGCGGCGCCAGCTTTGCCGCGACCACCTTTTTTGCAGATATTGTGGGCCATCCCGATGACCCTGCTGTTGCCCGCGCATTGGAAGAATTGAGTTTTTATTCCCGGTCCCTGCGGGTTCTGGGCACCTATCCGCAGGCGCGGGCCCGCGGATAGGCAGGCCAGATTTACGCGTCTGCCACCCAGCGGCGGAACAAGGTGTGGGCAATGGCAAAGGGCGGCGGGGCGTTAAAGCTTTTGCCCGGCGCGTCGTTCAGCGCGGCTTCCACCTCTTCCTTCGTCACCCATCGGGCATCTTCCAGCTCTTTGGTGTCAATGGTGAGGTGATCATCCAGTGCCTCGGCCACACAGGCCATCATCAATTGCGATCCCCCAAAAGGCCAAGGCTGGCTCGTCACATAACGCACGGCGCCACAACGCACGCCTGCCTCTTCAAAAATTTCGCGGCGCACGGCTTCTTCCACGCTTTCGCCCGGCTCTAAAAAGCCAGCCAAGGCGGAATAATTGCCCTGCGGCCATGCGGACTGCCGGCCGACAAGAACTTTGCCCTGATATTCTGCCAGCATGATGACCACCGGGTCCGTGCGCGGAAAATGTTCTTTCCCACAACCCTCGCATTTGCGGCCCCAGCCCGCGCGGAACACCTTGGTTGGGCTACCACAGACCCCACAAAAACGATGGCCATTATGCCAATCAATCAAGCTGCGCGCCGTGCCATAAATCGCGGCATCTTCTGCCGGCATCATGGCCAGCGCGCGCCAGACAGCCGGTGATCTGGGCGGGCCGCCCTTGGCATCGGTCAGCGGCACAAAATGCGGCTTTTCTTCATGGAGGCCCAGCAGAATCAGCTCAACTTCCAGCGACACCTCGGCCATGCTTTGCCACACCAGCCGCCCGTCGGGGGAGACCATTGGGTCGAGCCCCTCCAGCCCCAGCACGCGACCGCGCCAATCATTGAGCAGGGCGGTAAACGCCTCTGTATCAGTGCGCAGATGATCCACGCGATCCAGCGGCGATCCTGTAAAGCCCGGCGCCATTAAGCGTACACCGATTTGCCAAAGCCTGTCGTAAAGGGCTGCTCACCCATCGTCATAATTTGCGACCAGCCCGAAGCGCGAATGCCGCGCGTACGATCAACCCAACCAATGGTTGAGGCGGCACCGCCCCAGCCAAAAGTGCCAAGCCCCTCACCCGTATCCCGCGGGCCAATGGTCACCCGGCCCCCAGCACCAAAGCCTTGGCCTTTCACAAAGCTTTCCATGCGCGTGCCGGGCGGAACAAGGTTAGACATAGCCAATTGCGCCGTGTCGCGCTGCATGATGCGCACGGGGCCAAGCGCCCCTTCGCCCATCAGCATGGCCAAGAAGCGATCATAATCGCGCGGACTGCTGACCAACCCGGCCCCGCCAAAGGGGAAGGCCGGCTTATCAAGGAACACGCTGTCATTGCCCGGATCAATGGGGAAGGCCCCAAAGGCCGCGCCAAAATAATTGGTGGTCAGCCGCTTCACTTCGCTTTGCGGAACTTGGAAATAACTGCTCGTCATATCGAGCGGGGCAAAGATGCGCTCTTGCAAAAACACATCAAAGGGCTTGCCGCTCGCCAGTTCAATGATGCGGCCCAGCAAATCCAGACTGACCGAATAGCTCCACACCGTGCCCGGATCGGCAACCAGTGGCAGCGTTGCCAAACGATTGGCAAATTCAGCCAAGCTTGGCGCAGTTGTGATTGGCGGCTGGCCGGGCAGCTGCTTGCGCGAGACGGCACCGGGCGTCAGGCCCAATTGCACATAGGCATCCAATAAGGGGCCTTTGGTCACAATTGTATAGCCAAGGCCGGCGGTGTGCGTCAGCAGATTTCGCACAGTAATTGGTCCGGCCGCCGGGCGGCTAGCCAAGCTTTTATCCGGCTCAGTCATGACGCGCGGATTGGCAAAGCCGGGCAAGAAATCTGCAATATTCTGATCGAGCTTCAGCTTGCCATCTTCGATCAGCATCATGGCTGCGATGCCGGTAATTGGCTTGGTCATCGAATAGCAGCGGAAGAGCGTATTTTCATCAACGGGGGTGGCGTTGTCGAACGCCAAACTGCCCGCCTTCAGCACATCTGGCGCCTCAGTACCGCGACCAATTAACCCAACCACGCCCGGCACATATTTTGTATCCACAAAGCTTTGCAGGCTCTTGCGCACGGCGTCCCACGCGGCGGGCGATTGGGCCGCCAGCAATCGTGCTGGCAAAGTTGCAAGGCCAGCTGCAACTGCTGAGCCTCCCAGAAAATGGCGACGGTTGAGTGCTATCGTCATATGGTCCTCATCCCCTTTTGGGCGGCCTTGGCAGCCTTGTTAAACACTGTTGGTAATCCCGCATCGGCCAGCCGGTCAATTGGCCACCAGTCTCCCACCAGCGGCATCTGGGGGCGATCTGCCAGCTTCAGGCCATTTACGCCCAAGATCAGCTGAAAATGGGTAAAGACATGCACCACCTGCCCCAGGGCCTGCCAGCTGCCGGCCAGTGGCGGCGCAACTGGGGCGCCTTGCCAGTCACAACTGGGCAAAGCACGCATCCCACCCAGCAATCCCTTGTCAGGCCGCCGGACCAGAAAAACATGGCCCTCCGCCTCAATCCACCAAGCCTGGCCCTGTCTTTGCGGTTTGGGCAGTTTGGGGGCCTTTACGGGCAGCTGTTCTGCCTGTTGCTGGCCCAGGCAATGCGCGGCAACAGGGCAAAGCCCGCACTTCGGTGTGCGCGGGGTGCAAATGGTTGCCCCCAAATCCATCATCGCCTGCGCAAAATCGCCGGGGCGATGCAGCGGGGTCAGCGCGGCAACATGCTGATAGAGCTGTGGCTTGGCCGCAGGCAGCGGCGTGGCAATAGCATAAAGCCGGGCAATGACCCGCTCAACATTGCCATCCATCACTGGCGCGGCCCGGCCAAAGGCAATGGCTGCAATGGCCGCGGCCGTATAAGGCCCAATGCCCGGCAAGGCCCTTAGGCCTGCCTCATCGCTGGGAAATTGCCCGCCAAAATCTTGTGCCACGCGCCGTGCACAGGCCAAAAGATTGCGGGCCCGCGCATAATAGCCCAGCCCCGCCCAGGCTGCCATGACATCAGCATCCTCAGCAGCGGCAAGCGCCGCAACATTGGGCCAACGCTGTGTAAAATATTCAAAATAGGCTTTGACGGCGGCGACAGTTGTCTGCTGCAACATAATTTCGGACAGCCAAACCCGATAGGGGTCGGGCGCAGGCGCACCCGGCGGACTGCGCCACGGCAAAAGCCGCGCATTCGCGTCATAATGCGCGAGAATCTTGTTGGTAATATGGGGCAGCATCTCGACGGACATGACGGGGTCTGGCATGGGGGCGCAGATGGCAAAAGACAAGCAGCCTTCTGGATGGGGTGGGCGGCCGCGCGGCGGCCCTGCAAAGCCGGTCGCCGAGCTGGTGCCCGGCGTGGGGCAAGCCGCATTTAAGCGCTTTGGCTTTATCCAATCGTCCATTGTCAGCCGCTGGCACGAAATTGTGGGCGAGAAATATGCTCATGTCTCTGCGCCCGAATCGATCCGCTTTCCGCAGGGCAAAAAATCGGATGGCACGTTAACGCTTGTCATTGCGCGCGCCTTTGGCCCGATGATGCAGCATGTTCAGCCTGTCATCATTGAACGGGTGAACCGTTTCTTCGGCTATGCCGCTGTGTCGCGCATTGTGATGCGCACGGGCGATATTGCCGCGGCCAAGCCAGCCCGCAAACTGCCTGAGCTGCGCCCCGTGCCTGCCGAATTGGGGGAGTCGCTGCGCGAAATTGCTGATCCGGAATTGCGGGCCGTGCTGACATCGCTGGCGCAAGGTGTGGCCAGCGCGCCCGAGAGCCTGCCTGTTTTGGGGAAAGTTCGATGATCCGCCGCTTTGTCGCTTATTGTGCGTTGATGCTGAGCCTTTTGGGCTTGGCTGGTCCTGCTGCGGCCCAAAGCCGGCCTGCTGCTGCCCCCAATTATACCAAGATGGTCACCATCACCCCCAAGGGCGCCTTTGTGCTGGGCAACCCGCGCGCCAAGGTCCGGCTGGTGGAATATTTAAGCTATACGTGCAGCCATTGCGCCCATTTTGCCGAAGAAGCCTTTGGCCCCCTGAAACGCGATTATATTGCCAAGGGCTTGGTGGCGTTGGAATTGCGCAACTTGATCCGCGATCAATTTGACCTGACGGCCGCTTTGCTGGCGCGCTGCGGCGGCCCCTCGCGTGTCTTTCAACTGACTGAAGATATGCTCGCCCGGCAAGAGGTGTGGGTAGCGGAAGGCCAAGTGGTTGTGATCCGGCAGGAAGCGCAGTGGAAATCCATGCCGCTGGCGCGCCAGTTGCAGACACTCGCCAAAGGCTCTGGCCTATTGCAAATGGCGCAGGCGCGCGGGCTGGCCCCGGCACAAGCCAATGCCTGCCTTGCGTCTGAGCAAATGAACAAAACCTTGCTGGCCATGACCAAGGACGCTGTCGAAAATCGCAAGATCAATTCAACGCCAAGCTTTTTGATTAACGACCAACCCGGGCCACGGTCTCCCCGCTGGGAAGATGTGGACGCCGCGCTTCGCGCAGCCCTTAACGCACGCTAAAGGACAGACTCATGAAGAAACTTCTTATTGCCACGTCAGCCCTGATGCTTTTGACAGCCTGTGGCAGCAAAACAGGGACAGGCGCTTCGGGCGATTCTGGTGCTGCCCCCATTGCCGCACCTGCTGGCACCAAATGGTCTGAAACAACGGCCGTCACACCAGATGGCGGGATGCTGATGGGCAACCCCAATGCGCCTGTGAAGTTAATTGAATATGGGGCGTTGACCTGTTCTCACTGTGCTGAGTTTTCCGAAAAATCGAAGGTCGAACTCAAGGCGCTGGTGGATAAGGGCACTGTCTCTTATGAATTCCGCACCTTTGTCTTGAACCAGCTCGATATTCCGGCCTCTTTGCTGGCCAAGTGCAATGGCCCGGCAAGCTTCTTCCCCATTGCTGAACAGCTATTTGCCAGCCAGCGTGACTGGCTGGGCAAGACGCAAGACCTGACAGAAGCGGATCAACAGGCTCTGCAAGGCATGAACCCCGTGCAACTGACACAGGCTTTGGCGACAAAGCTGGGCTTAGTGGACTTTGTTCAACAGCGCGGCGTGCCTGCCGCCAAAGCACAGGCCTGTATTGCGGATGCAAAGGCGATTGATGCGCTGGCGGCGCTAACCGAAAAAGGCGTGCGGGAATTTAAGGTGCAGGGCACGCCCACGTTCATCATTAACGGCGTGACGCAGGAAAACACCTCGGCTTGGGACGTGCTAAAGCCCAAGCTGATGGATGCTGGCGCCTAAAGGCTGTCGCTTGCGGATCAAGCGCCTCAAACTGACGGGCTTTAAAAGCTTTGTCGACCCGAGCGAGCTGCGCATCGAGCCCGGGCTGACGGGCATTGTCGGCCCCAATGGCTGTGGCAAATCAAACCTGCTGGAGGCCATCCGCTGGGTGATGGGCGAAGGCAGTGCCAAGTCGCTGCGCGGCGGCGCGATGGATGACGTCATTTTTGCAGGCACGGAAAAGCGGGCCTCGCGCGATTTTGCCGAAGTGTCGATTCTCGCTGAGCGGGACGCAACAGGCGATGAGCGCGAGCTAGAGATTGTCCGCCGTATTGAGCGCGGGGCAGGCTCTGCCTATCGGCTGAATGGCCGCGATGTCCGTGCCAAAGATGTGGCCTTGGTTTTTGCCGATGCGGCGACAGGCGCACATTCCCCCGCTTTGGTGAGCCAAGGCCGGATTGGCGCAGTCATAGCCGCCAAGCCCGTTGACCGGCGGGCCATGCTGGAAGAGGCTGCTGGCATTTCTGGCCTGCATGTCCGCCGCAAAGATGCTGAACAAAAGCTGCGGGCGACCGAAAGCAATTTAAACCGCCTCAATGAAGTGCTGAGCGATATGGAAGCCCGCGCCAGCACCCTACGCCGGCAGGCGCGCGCGGCTGAACGCTATCGCAAACTCTCTGCTGATATTCGCATTGCAGAAGGGCGGATGATTTTTGCCCGCTGGCGCGATGCGGCAGCAGCGGCTGACAAAGCCAAGGCCGAGGCCCAAGCCGCCGAAGAGGCCGTGCAAAAAGCAGCAGAAGCCCAGCGGGCCGCCGCCGCCTATCAGGCAGAGGCCGTGCGGACAGTGGGCGATTTGCGCGCCGGTGCCATTGCCGCGCGCGACCGAGCCAATGAAGCGGGGCATAAGCTGGCCGCCCTGCGCACCGAACGCGCGGCACTTGACCGGCGGATTGCAGACTTGGCCGCGCAAACTGAACGACTGGTGGCCGACCGCCAGCGTGAGGGAGAATTGGCGAACGATGCGGCTGCCGCGCTGACGCGACTTGAGGCCGAAGCCAAAGCGCTTGAGGCGCGGATCGCTGCTGCCGAGGCCGCTCGACCTGCCTTGATTGAGCGTCTTGCCAAAGCCGAAGCTGCGGGCCGCGATGCCGAAATTGATTTGGCCCAAGCCTTGTCCGCCCAAGCCCGCGAACAAGCTGAGGCCCGCGTGGCTGAAGCCGCTTTGTCGTCCGCTGCCGCCCGGCTGCAACGCGCGCTGCGCGAGGCCGAAGACTTGGATCGTCAATTAGCAGCCTTGGGCGATGACGCCCCCTTGGCCGCCGCCCTACATGACGCTAATGCCCGCGCCGCTGCCGCCCAATCGGCTGCCATATCTGCCGAAGAGGCCGTGGCCACGGCAGAGGCCGCACGCGAAGCCGCCGCGGCTGCACGGGCGACGGCCCAAACCGACTTGGCAGATAAACAAGCCGCGCTTGCGGCCTTGGAAAGTGAATTGCGTGCGCTCGACAAGGCCGTGGCGCAGGGCAGCACGGGCAACCGCGTACTGGACCAAATGAAAGCCACCCCAGGCTATGAGCTCGCTCTAGGAGCTGCGTTGGGCGATGACCTAGAAGCTGGGCTGGGCCTTGAGGCGGGCCGTGGCTGGGGCGGCGCTGCGCCGCTCGCCAGTGACCCAGCCTTGCCCAAAGGGGCAGAACCCCTTGCCAGCAAAGTCACGGGCCCGGCAGAACTGGCCCGCCGCCTTGCGCAAATTGGCGTGGTGGATGTCGATGATGGGGCCGCGCTCGCCGTGGGGCAGCGTCTGGTGACGCGCGATGGGCGCCTGCGCCGTTGGGATGGCTTTGTTGCCACAGGCGATGGCGCCGCGGCTGCTGAGCGGCTGGTGCGGCTGAACCGAATTGAGGCCTTGCGGGCCGACTTGCCTGCCGCTGAGCAGCAGGTCGAAGCCGCGCGCGCGGGCGTGGCCCAAGCCCAAGCGGCCATGGATGCCGCCCGCCAAGCCGCGGATGCAGGGCGCCGGGCCATGAGCGAGGCTGAAAGCGGGGCGCGTCAGGCCGCGCGTGAGGCCGATCAAGCCCAACAAGCACTGGAACGGCTTGCCTCACGCAAAGCCGAAATGGCCGAGCGGATCAGCCGCGCCATGGGCGAACGCCGTGAGGCAGAGGCTGAGCATCACACTGCCGAAGCCGCCCGTCAGGCCTTGCCCGATGGCACAGAAACCGCCCAGCGCGTGGCGCATCTTCAATCGCTGGCAGAAGCTGCGCGCGCCACGATTGCCCAGATGAAGGCGGATCATGCCAATGCTGATCGCGCCTTGGCAGATGACAAATCCCGGCTCCAAGCGGCCCGGGTCGAAGCGCAAAATTGGACCTCACGGGCGGGCGAAGCGGCGCGCCGCATTGATGAAATGACCAAGCGAGCCAAGGCTGCCGAAGCCGAGGCGCTGACACTGGCCAAAGCGCCCGAAGAGATGGAGGCCCGGATTGCGGCCTTAGTGGCGGAAAGCGCGCGCCTGACTGAAGCGGCAACGGCAGCCATTGCTGAAGAACGTGCAGCGGAACATGCCTTGCGTGATATTGAGGCCAAGCTGGCCGAGGCAGGCGAACTGCTGGCCAGCGTACGCGAGACGCGCGCGGGCGCTGTGGCGCGGGCCGAAAATCAAGAACAACGGCGCATGGAAATGGGTCGCCTCTCGGGCGAACGCTTTGAATGCCCGCCGCCCTTGCTGCCTGAAAAAGCAGGCTTTGATGCCGAGAGCGTCCGGGCGGCAGACATAGAGCATAACCAGCATGACCGTCTGATTGTGGACCGGGAACGTCTGGGCCCAGTGAATTTGGTTGCCGAGCAAGAGCTGGCCGAAATTGAAGGCGACACCGCTCGGTCCATTGCCGAGCGTGATGAGCTGACGGAAGCCGTCCACCGCCTGCGGGGATCAATTGGCAGCCTGAACCGGGAGGGCCGCGCCCGGCTGCTAGACGCGTTTGAAAAAGTGAATGGGCATTTTCAACGCCTGTTTTCGACTTTGTTCAATGGCGGGCAAGCGCATTTGGCGCTGATTGACAGCGATGATCCTTTAGAAGCGGGCCTTGAAATTTTTGCCCAGCCGCCCGGCAAGAAGCTGCAATCGCTGACGCTGCTTTCAGGTGGGGAACAAGCGCTGACGGCGGTCGCACTCATCTTTGGTCTCTTCCTCACCAATCCTGCCCCTATTTGCGTGCTGGACGAAGTGGATGCGCCGCTGGATGATGCGAATATTGAGCGGTTCTGTGGTCTGCTTGATGTCATGTCGCGCGACACGGATACGCGCTATTTGATTGTCACGCACAATGCGGTGACGATGAGCCGAATGCACCGCCTGTTCGGCGTAACAATGATTGAGCGTGGCGTGTCGAAGCTTGTCTCAGTTGATCTGGGTGGGGCTGAAGAATTGCTGGCAGCCGAATGAGCGCCACCCCCGTTCAGTCCATTGCCTTTTTGCTGTTTCCTGGGGTGACGCAGCTGGACCTCACAGGCCCAGCCCAAGTGCTCTCGCGCCTGCCAGGCGCACAAATTGATTTGGTGTGGCACAGTCTTGATCCTGTGCCGACCGATGCCGGCTTTTCTATCCTGCCCACCAAAAGGCTGGCGGATCTGCCAACGCCCGACCTGATATGTATTCCCGGTGGCATGGGGGTGACGGATGTCATTGCGGATGATGTGGCGCTGAATTGGGTACGCACGGCAGGCGCGCAAGCCGCATGGGTCACCAGCGTTTGTACCGGGGCGCTGATCTTGGGCGCTGCCGGTTTGCTCAAAGGCTATCAAGCCACAACCCATTGGGCGTGGCATGAATTTTTACCGCTCTTTGAGGCTACACCTGTTCAGGCACGCACTGTGTTTGATGGCAATCGTGTCACAGGTGGCGGGGTGACAGCGGGCATTGATTTTGCCCTGGCCTTAGTCGCGCGGTTAACAGACACAGCGACAGCCCAGACCATTCAATTGGCTTTGGAATATAATCCTGCACCGCCCTTTGCGGCAGGCGCCCCAGAGTCTGCGGGCACTGATATTGTTGCTGCCTATCGCGCCCGAGCAGATCGGCTGGCCCCTCATCGGGCGGCAGAGCTGAAAGCGGCTGCCACCCGATTGGGCTTTTCCACTTAAGCGATTACGACCCCGTCCAATTGGGAGCGCGCTTTTCCGCAAAGGCGGCAGCACCTTCACGTGCGTCCTTGGAAGAAAAGACGTGGGACGTCAGTTCATATTGCTTCTTCCATTGTTCCGCCTGGCTCCAATCCTGCTGATCGCGGATCACTTGCTTGGACGCCGCCACGGCCAATGGGCCATTGGCGCTGATCGTTTCGGCCAGGTCCAGCGCGCCATCCAGCGCCACGCCATGCACGATGCGGTTGATAAGCCCCATTTCATAGGCGCGCGCGGCACTGATAAATTCCCCAGTCAGGGCCAATTCCATGGCCAAACGTTGCGGAATTTGGCGCGGCAGGCGCACCAGCCCACCTGCGGCGGCAGCCAAGCCACGCTTCACTTCAGGAATGCCAAATTTTGAGTCCTTGTTCGCGACAATCAAATCGCAGGCCAAGGCAATTTCAAAGCCACCTGCCAAAGCATAGCCATCGACAGCAGCAATAAGCGGCTTTTTCGGGGGAGATTCCGTCAGCCCGGCAAAGCCACGGCCCGGAATTTGCGGCGTTTCGCCCGCCAAAAAGCCTTTCAGATCCATGCCGGAACAAAAAGTGCCGCCCGAGCCCGTGATAATCCCCACGCGCAAATTGGGGTTGCTATCAAGCGTGTCCATGGCAGCTGCCACGCCTTCCGCCAGCGCCTTATTGGCGGCATTTTTCGCTTCAGGCCGGTTCAGGGTGACAATCAGAACATTGCCTCGCACTTCGGTCAGCACAGCATCAGACATAGGAACTTCCTCTCTTGGTCTTGCAGTCTTGTGGATTCAGCTTTGAGTTGACGTTCAGGTAAAGCTGAAAGCCAGGTCCACGCAAGCCCGGATTTGCGCAACCCCCTCTAACCCTGTGTTGATTTGACCAAGCCTGGCTGGGTTTAGCGTTCACGCCCGGCTGTTGCTGCAGCCCGCTGAACCGGGCCGACCAGATATTCAAGCAAACTGCGCGTGCCCGTGCGCATATCGGCCGTCACAGCCATGCCGGGCCGCAAGCGGAAGCGGCGTGCCGCTGCAGGGTCCAGCCGAACGCGCACAGGATAGGCAAGGCCCAGCCGATCATCGGGGATGGCCGTTGCCCCAATAGACACAATCTGCCCGGCAATTGTGCCATGGCGGCTGAACGGAAAGGCATGGACTTTGACGGTGACGGCTTGGCCGGGGCGCACAAAGCCAATCTCCCTATTGGCAAGGCGCACTTCGGCCGTCATCGCGCCATCGGGCACAATGGCCATTAGCGGCTTGAGCGCCTCAACTGCACCACCTTCTGCCGTGACAGACAGTTGCGCCACAGTGCCACTGACGGGGGCCAGCAATCGCCCATAGCCAGCCACGCCCGAAGCCTTGGCCAGAGCCGCGCGGCGCTGGGCAATATCAGCTTGTGCAGCAACCAGCGATTGCAGCACTTCTGCACGGTGCCCAGCCCCTGCCCCTGCGCTGCGGTTGCCGGCGGCCTGTGCCTCTGCACTGGCACGCGCAGCAGCCTGCAGAGACGCTTCACGGTCGCGCTGGGCGGCTACCCGCTGGCGCTGTAAATCCAGCACACGAAGTTTAGACACATAGCCTTTGGCGAGCAGCGCTTCATTCGCCGCCAGTTGCTGATCAAGCAGCGGCAGGCTTTCCCCAATCTTACGCGCTTGCGTCTTCGCCTCGGCCACCGCCAACAAGGCCGCTTGGCGAGAGGCCGATTGCTCCCCCGATTGCGCTTGGATTTGAAGCAGTTGCGCCCGGGCAAGCGCGGCATGATCTGCCGCCAAAGCGGGCGGAAGGCCGGGCGGCGGCGTAAAGCGAAAGCCCATCCCGTCCAAGGCAGACAAAATGGCACGCGCCCGCGCGGCGGCCAGCTCGGCTGCGATCAGCGCCGCGCGGCCTTGGTCCACATCAGCCGCGGAGAGGCTGGGGTCTAGCTGCAGCAGCACTTGTCCCTTGCTGACTTTCTGCCCTTCGCGGACATAAAGATGCCGGACAATGCCAGGGCTCGCCGGCTGGACAAGCTGGATATGCGCAACTGGCTCTAACCGCCCTTCGGCTGAGGCAATAATATCCATTCGGCCCAAGGCCAGCCACAGCAACAGCACAGCAAGGCCCGCCAGCAACACATAGGCGGTGCGCCGGGCCATGGGCGAAATGGGCCGTTCCACCACTTCAAGCGCGGCGGGCAAAAAATCTGTCTCGCTGACACCCGGGCGCGCGGCTTGCTGGTCACGCAACACGGCCGCACGAATGCTGGCCCAAACGTCTCCATAGGCGCTCATGCGGCTTTCCTCTCTGGCGCCAAGCCTGTTTGGCGCGCATGAAGATCAGCATATCGCCCACCAATGCTGAGCAGCGCCTCATGCCCACCCGCCTCGACAATGCGGCCTTGTTCCATAACGATAATGCGATCACAGCTGCGCACAGCAGACAGGCGATGGGCAATAATCACCACTGTTCGGCCCACAGCCATGTCGCGCAAATTGGCCTGCACAATTTCTTCGCTTTCCGCATCCAAGGCAGATGTTGCTTCATCCAGCAGAAGAATGCGCGGATCAGCCGCAAGGGCCCGAGCAATCGCAATTCTTTGGCGTTGCCCGCCTGATAAATTGGCGCCGCGCTCCACCAACAGCGTGTCATAGCCTTGCGGCAGACGCGTGATAAAGTCATGCGCGCCGGCCAGTTTGGCAGCGGCCACAATATCTGCTGGCGGCAGTGCGGGATGCGCGAGCGAAATATTTTCGCGCACGCTTTGGTTGAACAAGATATTCTCTTGCAACACCACGCCAATTTGACGCCGCAGGCTGGCGGCATCAACATCGGCAATATCAATATCATCAATTAACACGCGTCCTTGGCTGGGCGCATAGAGCCGCTGGAGCAGCTTGGTCAGCGTGGATTTGCCTGAGCCTGAGCTGCCAACAATGCCCAGCATCATGCCCGGTTCAATTTGCAGATGCACATTCTCCAGCACGGCGGGCAAATCCGGGCCATAGGCAAAGTGAACATGCTCAAATGCAATATGGCCTTGAATGCGCGGCATTTGGGCCTGGCCGCTGGTGGTATTGCCGACTGCGCTTTCCGGCGTGGCATTCAGCAAATCGCCCATCCGCTCAACCGCCACGCGCACTTGCTGAAACTCATTCCATAGCTGCGCCATCCGCAGCACCGGGCCTGAAACACGCTGGGCAAACATGTTAAAAGCAACCAGCCCCCCAACGGAAAGCGTGCCTGCAATCACGGCCTTGGCCCCAAAGAAGAGCAGCGCCACAAAGCTCAACTTGGAAATGAGTTGGATCGATTCAGATCCCAAATTGCCCAAGTTGATCGCTCTTTGGCTGGCTGCGCTATAGGCCGCCAATTGGCGTTCCCAGCGGTGCTGCCATTGCGGTTCAATGGCGCTGGCCTTTACTGTTTGAATGGCCGAGACGCTTTCTACCAACAGCGCGTTAGAGGCGGCCCCTTCATTAAACTTATCATCCAGAGCACGGCGCATGGGGCCCGTGACGAGCAGCGAAATGGCAGCATAGGCAATCAGGCTCAGGATCACGATGCCCGTGAGCGCAGGCGAATAAAAGGCCATGGCCACCAGAAAGACGAGCGTGAACAGCGGATCGACCAAAACTGTTAACGAGGCATTGGCCAGAAATTCACGGATCGTTTCAATCTGGCGGACGCGCGTGACTGTATCACCCACACGACGCGCCTCGAAATAGCTCAGCGGGAGTGCCAGCATATGCCGAAAGATGCGGGCCCCAAGCTCAACATCAATTTTCTGCGAGGTTTCAGAAAAAACGCGTGTCCGAATCCACCCAAACATGACTTCCCATAAGGCCACAGCGAAAAGCCCAATGGTCAGCACCATCAAGGTGGTCATGCTGTTGTGCGCCAACACTTTGTCGATGACATTTTGAAACAACATGGGCGAGGCAAGGCCCAATAAATTGAGCGCCAAGGTAATCAGCAGCACTTCGCCAATTGGCTTTCGATAGCGCACTATTTGCGGGAGGAACCAGCGCAGATCAAAATGGCCAGCGGACGCTGCACTTTTGCGCTCAGTCAGCAACAGCACCTCGCCCGACCAATGCTGGGCCAGCCTATTCTCATCCCATGGCTCAATCATCGCGCCGGGCCGCTGGACAATATAGGTGCCCGCTGCGGCCGCGCCGACCAGCACCCAGCCGAATGACATGCGCGCCATCACGGGCAAAGGCAGACGGTCCATTTTGCCAGACTGGCCTGTCAGATATTTGGCGCGAATGCGGGGGACTTGCCGGGCCAGACGCACAAGGTCAGCCCCATTGGGCGCGCGCGCATGGCCCAGATTATGCCGCAGCTGGGCCGCATCAACAGACACGCCTTGAAGCCCAATAAGCGCGGCCAGTGCCGCCAGGGCAGTGTCCTCCTGATCCGGATGTCTTGGATCAACGCCAATGGGGGGCGGGATGTCCGTTGCCGGGTCAATCAATGTCACAGTCTGTCTCCCAAGATTGGCAGAGGCCAAGCCAAGTCACGGAAACAGCTAAGGAAAAATGGTTAACAGACTCCAAATGATGACCCCATAAAGGCGTCAAAATCGCTGATTTGAGATCCGTAATTCTACGCTCGCGCGCAGCGGCATTTGGCTCTTTGCGCATGGTTAACGAATTGAGAGCTTGCCGCCATGACAGCGCAAGGCGGGGGGCGTCAGAGCAGCTGATCTGCACCAAGAAAAGGGGCATAGGTGGCACAGGCTGACGGCAGATTGCGAATTGCGCTTGCGGCATCCGGCGGCGGCCATGTGCGCCAGTTGCTCGATTTAGAACCCGTGTGGCGCACGCATGACCATTTTTTTGTGACGGAAAAGACTGCGCTGGGCCGCAGCATCGCGCGCGACCATCGCACCTATTTTGTTGACCATGTGGCACTGGGCCAAGCCCGGCTGGGCAAGCCACTGCAGATGCTGGGGGCGGCCACGCATAATTTGGCACAGTCCCTGCGCGCCATTGCGGCAGAACGGCCTGATCTTATTATCAGCACGGGGGCTGGCGCTGTTTTCTTTGCCAGCCTTGCCGCCCGGCTGGCCGGCGCACATTTCATCCTGATTGATAGTTTTGCCCGATTTCAAAGCCCGTCAGCGTTTGCGCGCTTGGCCCGCCCCTTTGCCCATCGGCTGATTGTCCAATCCCCTGCGCTCAAGGCGCAATGGCCAGACGCTCTGCTCTTTGATCCCTTTCGGCGCATTGCGGCACCCCCACCGCCGAAAGAAGATCTCATCTTTGTCACAGTGGGGGCCACGCTGGGCTTTGACCGACTGGTGGCAAACATGGCCCAGCTCAAACGCGATGGTGTGGTGCCCGAGCCTATCATCTTTCAAATTGGCACAGGCAAGGTGCCCCTGAACTTGCCCGATGATTGCCTTGTTGTGCGCGACTTGCCCTTTGCCGAGGTGCAAAAGAATTTGCAGCACGCGCGCATTGTGGTGACACATGGCGGCACTGGCTCTTTAATCACTGCGCTGCGCGCGGGCTGCAATGTTGTTGCCATGCCCCGCAGCTATGGCCTGAAGGAACATTATGATGACCATCAAAGCGAAATCACACAGGCCTTTGCCGCGCGCGACTTGATTTTGCCTGCCCATGACGCAGCAGAGCTGGCTCATGCCCTTGCCGAAGCGCGCACCCGCACCCCCAGCTTGGCCACGACTGACCCCTCTGCCCTGCAGGATTTTTTAACGGCTGAGATTGACCAAGTGCGCCAGCACAGGCCCCGCCGCGCTTAGGCCTGACTAATAGGCATTGCGCGGGGCAAGCACGGCCCAAAGGCTGCGCAGAACAATCAGCATATCAAAGCCGACTGACCAGTTTTCGATATAATGAAGATCATGCTCTAGCCGGCGGATGAGCTTTTCCTCGGTATCCGTTTCGCCCCGCCAGCCTTTGACTTGGGCCCAGCCAGTTAGCCCCGGCTTTACATTGTGGCGCGCGGCATAGGTGCTCACAATGTCATGAAAATAACGGTCGCCCGCGCGCGTGGACGGGGCGTGTGGCCGTGGGCCCACCAGCGACATATCTCCCCACAGCACATTGAAGAGCTGGGGCAGTTCATCCAGGCTGGTCTTGCGGAGAATACGCCCCACGCGCGTAATGCGTGGGTCCGATCGGGCAGCTTGGCGAATATCCTCAAATTCCAATTGGTGGGCGTACATCGTCCGGAATTTCCAGATCACAAAGCGTTTATTGTTATAGCCTTCGCGCTCTTGCCGAAAGAAAATGGGGCCTGGGCTATCAAGCCGAATGGCCAAGGCCGCCAAGGCCATGAGGGGCAGTGCCACAGGCAGGATAACCGCCAAGAGCAGCACATCCTCAATGCGTTTTACCAGCGAATCAAGCCCGCTAATGGGCCGCTCAAACAAGGTCATGACGGGCAGATCCCCCAGCAAAACCAGCGGCCGCTGCGCAAAGGTGAAGCTGGCCAAATCCGGCGCAAGGCGAATGCGCACTGGGGTAAGCGCAAGCGCGGCAACAATATGTTGTAGCCGCTTATCTGCTGCCCAAGGCAGCGCCAGAATGACTTGATCCACGCCGCCGCGCCGCACCATGGCCACAAGCGCATCCAGCCCGCCGCATAACGGCAAATCCCCGGGAAGCGGGCCAAGGCGGCTGGCCCTGCGATCATCAAAAAAACCAACCAGATCAATCGTCAGCTCATCATTGCCGCGAATATACTGGGCAAGGCGCTGGCCTTGGTCTCCCGCGCCAAAAATCGCCACGCGTTGGTTGAACAGCCCAGCGCGCTTTTTGCGCCGCATCCACAGCGTCATCCCACCGCGGCCTATGGCTAAGACAAGAGCACTCGATGCAAACCAGCTCACGGCCCAAAGCCGGGAAAATTCTTCTGATGTCTTGAGGAAAAACCCAACAGTCAAAACGAACATGGCAGTTGCAAAAAGCGCCGTCATGACGCGGCCCAGCGCCGCGCGAATGGCAAAGCGCGCATCAATATCATAGCAGCCAATTGCCTCAGCTATGGCTGCATAGAAAACAGCGCCCAGCAGGGCCGCCCGCACATACATGGCCTCTGCCGCAGGAGACGTGCGCGCGTCGAGAAGGACTTGCATGGCAATGCCGCTGGCAAGCAGCAATAACGGCTCGGTCACTCGGAGGAACAGAGTTGTGACCTCCAGCAACACAGGCGCACGCCGCCTTGGGTGATCCGGCAGGGGCCAGCTTGGATGGCGTGGCATATCAGCTGGATTGTGAAAGCGCATGCGCAATAGCATCCCCTGCCAAAACGCGGCGCGCCTGAGGGCTAAGGGCCGCCATCATATCGGCAATAAAGCGCCGATTGGTCTCAAAAGCGGGGCCAGCTGCCTCCGCGACTGTTGAAAAACGCGCCAACACCCCATCTGGAATAATGCCAGCAAACGCATTGCTTAACTTTGCGGCGCGCTGGGCGCGGCCTGAAACGGGCAGGCTCTGGCCAATGCGCGTCCAATAAGTCACATATTCGTGCCGCTCAGCATTTATGGCCACCAAATCCCGCCCCGGTATCGCCAAATGCGGGGCCAGGGGAATGTCGACCGGCTGGTTCGCCACAATGTCCATGCCATAAGCTGGATAGCAAATTTCAGGCCGGTGAAGTTGCAGCGTATCGCTTTGCGTGTCGCCATAGGCAATGAGCATCATTGCAAACTCATCCTCGCCGCGAACATAAAGCCGGGCGACGGACTGGCTGTAAAGTTGGCGCGATAGGCTGTTTTCGCTTTCGGGCGTTACAATCTGGTTGGTGTCTAATTGCGTCCAACCCGCAAAGCGGTGTGGAATGGCCCGGTCTAGCTGCAAATTCCCCATCAGCGATATCCGCGTGCGAGGCCGCAAGGCCGTGGCGCCCGCGGCACTGGCAAGGCAGCCCGCCCCAATTAAAAAGCCGCGCCGGTCCATTACACCCAGCCCTTTTTGCGCATGAGCGGAGCCCAAATCCGGTCGATCGCAAAAATGCCCAGCAATGCGGCAACGAACATCGCGAGGCCGGCGCTGTTATGGAGAAAGCCTTGAGCGGCCTCATTGCCCCAATAATAGGTGATAAGCACCAGCACCAACACCCGGAAGATGTTGGCAAGAATGGCAATGGGCAAAATCCAGCAGGTCAGGAACAAGGCATAGCGCCACGACGAAGCGTGCAGCAGATAAATGTAAAACAGGCTGACCGAAGTGAGGCTGACAAGAGAATTCATGCCCGAGCACGCATCTTCCACCAACAGCTGGAACTGCGCGACATACAGCGTCACTCCAATGCGCGCGACAGGATAGCCGGCAAGCGCCAGCAGCTGCGTTGAGACAATGGAGACAAAGCTTTTCAACCCGGCAGTCACTGCATCGATCAGCCAGCCGGGCGGCGGCACCAAAAAGCCAAGATAGACCAGCGGGAACCAAATATGCCGGACCGCATGACGGCCGAAATAGAGATAAAAAACGCTCCCCAGCACGCCAAGCAAGGCGGCCACTTCAAGGCTTAGAAAATCAAAGGCGCGGCCAAAGACATAGAGGGGCAACATCACAGCAATGAGGCCGCCGCCAATTAGGGGGTGGCCCGGCTGTTGCAGCTGCACCAGCACGGCACGCGCACGCCACAACAGCCACAGCCCTGTGGCCAGAACAATTGGGCCATGCACGCCATTTTCGCGCGACCAATATTGCTGGGCGAGGCTAACCAACGTTGGCCCGACAAGCGCGCAAAGCCCAAGCACCATCAGCCAGAAACTGGGCTGGCGAGGGACAGACGCGATATGTTGGGCAGAAGCGAGGCTGGCCATGCGGTCAATAATCAGTCAGCACCGTGCCGATCACTGCTGATTTATCAGCGCGCAGCAGAGCGGCCAGCGCTTTTACATCGCTGAAATAGGTTTGGTCCTGCCGCGCGACGATGAGGCTATGGCCCACCAAAGTGGCCACGCGCTGAGCATCGGTGCAGCTATTGGCCGGCGTCGTATCAAAAATCGCCAAATCATATTCGCGCATCACCTGGCCGACAAAAGCGGCAAAGCGCTGGGACGAGAGAAGCTCTTGAGCGGCATCACAAGCCGGGCCCGACGGGATAAGCGACAGATGCGGAAGAATATCTGCTTCAATCACATCGCGGGCGCGGATCCGATCATCCGCCAAAAACGCACTCAGACCCGGCGCATCAATGGGGCTGCCAAATATCTGGCCCAGACTGCCCCCGCGCAAATCAGCATCGACCAGCACCGTCTTGACGCCCACTTGGGCCATGGCAATTGCCAAATTGGCGGCCACATAGCTGCAGCCAGAGCCTTTGGCCGGGGTGCAGACCACCAGCCCACGCCGCCCTTCGCGCACATGCTGCGCCATCAGGCGCGTGCGCAGGCCCCGAATGGCCTCTGCACGCAGGCTTGCTGGATCAACAATCATCACCGCAGATGTTTGGCGCGATACCATAGCTGGCATGGAAGTTGACGCGGGAGTTGGCGAAGAGGTTGGCGCAGGGGCCGGCGCGGCTGTGGCAAACATCGTCATTCTGCGGCCTCCGCAAGATCAGCTGTGGGGTGTGCGCGTTTGCGCGCCTTTGGGATCCGCCCCTCCAAAAGATGGACCAGTTTTTGCACTGCTGGATTGTGGCGCGGCCTGCCAACTCGCGCCAGCACAGGCGCATGTGCGGCCACTTCCAGATCATCTGGGCTGCGCACCCGGCGGTTCATCAACTCCACCAGCAGCGCCAGCAAAATGCCAAGGCCAAGCGCCGTGGCGGCGGCCACACCAATAAGAACTGGGCGATTGGGAAAGGACGGCGTGGTTGACGCGGTGGTTGGCCCCATATCACTGACATTGGCGTTGGTGGTATTGGCCTCAAGCTGCAAGTCGGCAGCACGCTGGGCCGCCTTCAAATATTGATCCCGCTTCAACGCCACATCATTTTGCATGCGCTGCAGCTGATCAACTTTGTCGCGGCCCGCAATCACGCGGGCGCGTTGGCGCTCATAGGCGCCTTCTACCGCCCCAGCATTGCTGCCACCGCCACGCCCCTGCCGCGCCGCCAGCGCTTCATAAACTTGCTTCTGCCGCAACAACGCCTGATAGCTGGGGTGGTTGGGGCCCAGTGTGGAGGCAGCTTGCGCCAATTGCTGCGTCACGGTTTCTAACTGTGCCTGCATGGGGTTGGCCTGCGGCATTAAGACAGGGGCGGCGGCCGCGGCCACGCTTTGCTGGCTCAATGTTTGCAGTTTGGCCGCCTCTAAATCAGTCACATTATCCGCAGGCAGCACGATGTTATTGGCCTTGGCAAAGGCGGTGCGTTGCGCCTCGGCGAGGGCCAGCGCTTTAATGGCTTGGTCTGCCTGTTGGCGATACCATTGGGCAGACTCCCGCGAGGCGGTCCGCTTATCTTCCAGAGCTTCTTGCCGATAGGCCTGACGGATCAGCCCGGCCATTTGCTTGGCCATTTCCGGCGATGGGCCGTCATAGATAATTTCAAGAATATTAGAGCCTTCAAGCACATTGGCCTGCAGATTGTTGCTCAACTCACGCGCCAGCCACAGCCGCACATCGGCCCCCGGGTCTGTGTTTTCGCGCGCATAGCGGGCCAGCATTGCCGGGTCATTTGCCCAGCCCAATTGATCAATCACACGGCCCGTTACGCCGGTGCCCTTAATCATTTCTATTTGTGCAACAGTGTAGGCCCGCATGAAATTATTGGTCATGACTTGGCCGGTCACTGGATCGGGCTTCAGCACATCCAACAACACACGGGCGCGTGCTTCATAGCGCGGCGGAAGCAAAAAAGCCGTCAATGTCGCCGTGGCCAGACACGCCACCAGCGTCACCAAAATGATCATCCGCCGAGCGAACAACAGTCTTAAAAATTGCGCGAGGCTCATGGCGCTCTCCTTTGATAGCAGGCGGCTGTCAGAACATCCGTTCGCCAACGACAATGACATCGCCCGGGCGAACGAGTGTTTCGAGAGGGACCTTGCTGGCCTTGCCCTGACGATAAACCTGCACGCGCTTTTGGCTGCCCAACGCTGTCAGACCGCCGGCGCGCGCAAGCGCCATACGCACTGTCATATCGTCTTGAAGAGCGAAGGTTCCGGGCGCATTGACTTGGCCGTAAATGTAAAATGTTTCGGCTTGGGGCACGAACAGCTTGTCGCCGGGAAAGACCACTGGGTCTTGCGCGTCAGAGCCTGTCGCAATCTGGCGAAAATCAAGTTTCCAATCGCTGCCATCAGCCCGGCGCAAAATAATATGCGAGGCGCCTGTCGCCTTAATGCCCCCTGCCCGCGCAATAATTTCCGACACGCGGTAGCTGCGATTGACAGGCTGGAGCCCGGGTTGCGCCACTTCCCCCAGCACAATCACATAGCGGCTGGCATAAGACAGGATGTTCACTGCAGCAATTGGGTTGGTATAAAATCCCCCCGCTGTCAGGCGCGATGTAATGGCGGCGGAAAGGCCCAGGGGCGTCTGCCCCGCCACCTGCTGCTTGCCGATAAAAGGCAAGGCAATAGATCCATCTGCCTCAACCTTGGCCTTGGTTGTAAATTCGGGCTGGCCAAGGACGCTGACCTCAATCACATCTTCAGGCCCAAGCATATAGCCTTGATTGGCCGTGACGTCGGGTTGCACAGGCCCGGCGGCACTTTGCACGGACATGGCTGTCCCTGTTTCAGGCACATGAGGCGGCGATTGGAAGGCCGATATGTCTGGGCTTTGCGCAGCTGCCCAATTGGGTGTGGCCAGCACCAGAAGAGCGGCAAGCGCGCGGGCAAAACGAAACATGGCGCAACCCTTTGATGATGGGCGCACGTCCTTAGCGACCGAACCGATAGGTTGCGGTCACGCCGAGGCGTGTGGATCCATAATTGTAAACCAGCACCGCAGCGTTGCGGTGTTCGCGGACAGCGTCGAACACGATAGCTACCGGCCCGACATTGCCAGCTGTCAGCCGGGCATAAACGCTGATCGTCCGATCCCGCGAGTTAAAACTTGGTAATTGATACAGCGGTGATTGCTCAAAACGCCGCCGGGCATAGCTAAGGCCCGTGCGCAGCCGCAGCCGGGGAGTTACGGCATACTCCAAGCTCGCTTGATAGGACGTGGCAATGCCATAGCTTTCCCCAACCAAATTGGATGGCTGGGCCGTGCGCGATGCCCCGAGCCGAGCCACAAAGCGATTGCGGCTGTCATAGCTTAGGTCTGCGGACCAGCTGGCCCCCTGAAAGGCAGGCACCCCGGGCAGGCGCGGCTGGACCTTCATATAGCCGCCCGAGAGTTCGCCTGTTAACCGTGTGCCAATCTGCCGCTCATAGCGCAGCCCAGCAGATGTTATTTTTGCGCCATCTTCTCGGCCAGATTGTGGGCCATTTAACGGCCTGCGGTTGGGATAACGCGTCGTGCCATAGGCTCCATAGACCGACAATGCCCCCAAGGTCTGGCGCGACACGCCAATTGCGCCCGTCACATTTTGGCTTTCATATTCATTGCTGGCGCGCACGGGGGCAGAATTTGTCGCGCGCGTCCGCTGATAGCCAAGCTGCGTTGATAGCCCCGCGGCTGCCGCACAGCGAAGGTCAACCGCGCCCGTTGCAATCGTCTCGGTATTTTTGGGATCAAGCGTATCAAATATATTGGCCAAATCACTTTGCTGGCGGACCAAAATGGTTGCCAAATTTGCCGTGCAGGGGCGGATGGGACGCAGGCGCAGGCCCGCTGTGGCGTTCAGCGTCTCGCGATCGAGAAAGTCATGATAGGCATGAAATCGATACCCGGCAGACCCCTGTAGAAACGCGGCCTGCCGGCCAACAGGCAACACAATATCCGCCGTTGCCCGCGGCTCGAGGATGAAATCATCGCGGTGCGGGCCAAAGGCACTGGGGGCATCGCCCGTGCGCCTGACACTATTCGAATCATACTGGCCCTGTGCACCAAGGCTGATGTGTATCCGGCGCTGATCCAAAACGGGGGCCATTTGCGCGGACGCTGCAGATAGGGGCAGGAATAGGGGCCCCATTGCGCAGGCCAAAGCCAGCGGTGCCGTGCAGCGGGGTGGGACGTGAATGCGCATAAGGGGCATCTCTTTAGTGGCAGGGAAGCGAACAGGGCCTAGAACGCACAAACCCCTGTATGTCTGCCAAGACTCCCGCTGGCATGACCAACTATTAACCCGACAGCCGTGCCAGAGCCGCTATAGCTAAGCCTGGCCGCGCCGACGCAAGTTGCGCAGGCGGGCGATAGACCGGGGACAGATGCTGGCCCCAGAAAAGGGCAGGCCATGCAAACACCCTATGACTGGATAACCGTTGCAATTTTCGCGGCAATTGTGGTGCTGTTTTTACAGCGATCTGTGGGGGATTCGCCCGTTGACGATTCTTTGATCAGCTATTTCCCACCCGCAATTGGCTGCGCGATTGCCAATCAATTTGGCAATAAGGGCCATGATGCCATTGCCCTCATCTTGATTGGCGCAGTGCTGCTCTATTGCTGGGTCGTTTTGAAGCCTTTTGCCGGACGTTCCTGACGAAAAATTAACGCGATGGACAGCGCAGCTGCGGCCAGTGTCGCTTAAACCACCTGCCCAGCACAAAAAATGTGCGCATGACAAGAGGCAGGATGATGGGGTTTTTCAGCACAGTCTGGACTTGGCTCAGCCGGGCCCAGCTCACAGACGGCACGGCAGATGCACAGGCCACGCCAGAGCGGCGAGTGGACTTGGCCCCTCTGTCGCCCATAGGCCCCACAGACGCGCACTCAAGGGAGGCCAGCTTTCCCGGCTTTCGCGCGACAGCCTTGGATCAGCTGGCGACACAAGCCGCTGATCCCTCCTCACGTCTGGCGCATATCCGCCTGGCGCTGAACGACGCCTTCACGCCGGCACAACCCGTGACAGAGCGGCGCCGCTTTGCCGGTCGATTGGACATTTTGGTCCGGCTAATTTCGGCATTGGAAGATCAACGCGCCCATGTTGTCCTGTATGGGGAACGCGGCATTGGCAAGACATCGCTGGTCCATGTGCTGGCGGGCATTGCGCGCGACTCGCGCTATCATGTGGCCTATGCCTCCTGCGGGGCAGGCGCGCGCTTTCAAGATGTGTTTCGCAGTGTTCTGCAAGACATTCCGATGATTTATGCGGCCTCGGTAGACCCTGCAGCCACAGAGGTGACGCAAGGGGCCAATTTGGCGGACCTGCTGCCCAAAGGATCCTTTGATGCCCGGCAATTGGGCGATATTTGCGCTGGGATAACGGGAACGCGTATTCTCATCATTCTTGATGAATATGATCGCACCGAAGATGCGATTTTCCGCCAGCATATTGCCGAACTCATCAAGAATTTGTCTGACCGGGCCGCCCGAGTGCAGCTTGTCCTTGCAGGCGTTGCCGGCAATTTGCAGGAACTGGTCGGCTATATCCCGTCTATCCGCCGCAACATAGTGGGGCTGCCTGTGCCCCGGCTTGCGCGCAAGGAAGTCGAAGCCCTGATTGCTATTGGCGAACGCGAAGCCGGTCTCGAATTTGCGGCAGAGGCTGTCAATTGGATTGATCAAGTGTGCCACGGATCGCCTTATCTTGCGCGGTTGATTTGCCACCATGCCGCTTTGGCGGCGCTGGATGCGGGCCGGCGGATCATTGGGCCAGACGATATCCGCTTGGGCCTTGCCCAAATTGTTGAAGACGCAGCCAATCGGCTTGGCCCTGTGGCGCGGGCGGCGTGCCCAGATGTCATCCAGCCAGACACGGCCCCGGCGCTGGCCGCAATTGCCTTGGCAGCTGCCACGCCCGATGGCAGCTTTGGGGCCGCCGAGGTGGGCGCTGCGCTGGCTGAGCCATTGCCGGCCAAGGCCATTGCCTCCGCGCTTGATCACCTCCAGGCGCAGGGGCTGATTGGCCGGACCCAAGAGGCAGAGCGGACGCGCTTTCGCTTTCAGGATGAGGCGATGCCATTTTATCTCTGGATGGCAGTTGCGCAGAAACGCCTGGCTGCTGGGGCCACCCAGGGCAGCAATTTGCGGGCGGCCTAACCGATGACCAAAATGGTGCCGCCCAAAGTCTCGATCATCATTCCGCATCTTAACCAGCTGGCGGCTTTGGAGCGGTGCCTTGCCTCACTGCGGGCCCAGACCTATCCGGCAGACCAGATTGAGATCATTATTGCAGATAATGGGTCTGTCGCGGATTTTAGGGAATTGCTTCAGACGCATCCCGATCTGCGCCTGGTGTGTGAGCACAGCCCCGGCCCCGGGCCTGCGCGCAATGCAGGGGTTGCCGCTGCAACAGCTGACATTTTGGCGTTTATTGATGCAGATTGCCGCGCCCATCCAGGCTGGGTGTCCGCTGCTGTGGGCGCGCTTGAACAACCCTCCTCAACAGGAGTTGTGGGGGGCGATGTCCAAATTGATCTGGCCCATCACACATGCATGACTGGGTTGGAAGCCTATGAAAGCGTCTTTGCCTATCGACAGCGACTCTACATTGAAAAGCTGGGCTTTTCCGGCACGGGCAATTTGGCAATGCGGCGTGCCATATTTCAGAAAATAGGCCCCTTTGCGGGCATTGGCGTGGCTGAAGACCGCGATTGGGGCCGCAGGGCCGCACGCCAAGGCATTGTTACGCGCTACATACCCCAGATGATTGTCTATCATCCTGCCCGCACGGATATGGCTGATATGGTCGCCAAATGGCGCCGGCAAACCGCGCATGATTTGGCAGATCATCGCGCAGCTGGCCGGTCGACTTTGGTTTGGCTGGCACGCGCTGCAGCTCTGGTTGCCAGCACGCCTATTCATGGCCTGAAAATCATTGGCAGCCCGCGCTTGCCCAATTGGCCGGCACGCTTGCGGGGCCTGAGCACCTTGGCGCAGATCCGGACATTGCGCGCCCGCGAAATGCTGGTCCAATGCGCCCAGCCCACACATCAAGGGGCGCGGCATTGGAACCGATCAATGTAAACAGGGGCTTTGCGACGAGGCTTTCGCGTTCTACAGCCGCATCATGGCCGATACGCTTTCCATTGCCACTTGGAACATCAATTCCGTTCGCTTCCGCCAACCCATTGTGGAGCGGTTCTTAACTGAACACGCGCCTGACATCTTGTGCCTGCAAGAAACCAAGGTGGTGGATGATAGCTTTCCTGCCGAGATGTTTCACCGGCTGGGCTATAAGCATATCGTGCTGAACGGCCAGCCAATGCACCATGGTGTTGCCACTATTTCGCGCATTCCGCTGGTGGAAGACCACCGCCATGATTGGCAAGATAATGGCGAGGCGCGCCATATTGGCGTGCGCCTGCCCAATGGTTGGCGGCTGGAAAATGTTTATGTGCCCGCGGGCGGCGACATTCCCGATCGCACGCTTAATCCCAAATTTGGCCAGAAGCTCGATTTTTTGGGCCGGATGACGCGTTGGTCAGAAAGCCTGAAAGACCCGTCAATTCTGGTGGGCGATTTCAACATTGCGCCGCTGGAGTGCGATGTGTGGAGCCACAAACAGCTCTTGGACGTTGTCAGCCACACGCCGCTTGAAGTGGAGACGTTGACGGCGCTGCAGCAAAGCCATGATTGGGTAGATTTGGGCCGCCATTTCGTGCCTGCGCCCAACCGGCTCTATACATGGTGGAGCTACCGCGCGAAGGATTGGACCGCGGGCGACAGGGGTCGAAGGCTAGACCATATGTGGGCTTCGCCCCAAGTCGCGCAGCACGCTATCGCGCATCATGTGCATGAACCGTGCCGCAGTTGGGAAAAGCCCTCTGACCATATTCCGCTGGTGACGGAGTTCCGCATTTGACCGGCGCGATGCAGGCGGCTCGGGCAGTGGACGCGCTGCGGCGCGGCTGGCCCGTTGCAATTGGCAAGGATATAACCGTCCTTGCAATTGAAACGGCAGACGCCCCAGCGCTGGCCCAATTTGATGCCGCCAACACGGCAGATATTTTGATTTCGGCTGGCCGCGCAGCCACGCTTAAGTTGGCCAATCAGCGTGATGCAGCAGCCCCCGATGCGCCCGTTATGGTTGCACGCCGTGCTTGGCTGGACTTGGCAGAGGCCACTGCGCTGGCCGATCCGCAGCTTGACTTGGCAACGCCGTTAAAAGGCCCGTTTGACGCCATTGTCGTGCCTCATCCCGCAGCAGCGGAAGCCGCATTGGTGTTGGCCCGCCATGCGGGCTTGTTACCAGCTTTTTTTGTGCTGCCGGGCGCGCAGGCGGGGGCCACCTGCGTCAACATGGAAGAGATCAGCGCCTATGAAAGCGCGGACCGGCTTCGCATTGTCACGCGCGCGCGCCTGCCCGTTGAGGCGGCCGAACATTGCGAGATTATTGCCTTTCGCACGCCCGAAGCGGGGCTTGAGCATGTCGCGCTGCTGGTCGGGGCGCCCAACGGATCGCTCCCGCTTGTCCGACTGCACAGCGAATGCCTGACGGGCGATGTGCTGGGCAGTTTGAAATGCGATTGCGGGCCACAGCTTCATGCGGCGCTCACCCTCATGTCAGAGGCTGGCTGGGGTATTTTGCTCTATTTGCGGCAGGAAGGCCGGGGCATTGGCCTCATTAACAAGCTGCGCGCTTATGCCCTGCAAGATCAGGGCTTTGACACTGTGGATGCCAATACGCGGCTGGGCTTTGCCGTGGATGCGCGTGATTTTTCAATTGCCGCCAAGATGCTGAAACTCTTGGGCCAAACGGATATCCGGCTATTGACCAACAACCCAGAGAAAGTGGCGCGGCTGGTGGCAGAAGGCATTCGTGTGGCCGAACGGGTGCCGCATAAATTGCCGCCCAATCCACACAACCAGCATTATCTGGATACCAAGCGTGACCGCACGGGCCACGCGCTTTAGCGCCTAGCCGAACAGGATTTTTTCGACATCGGCAAAGCTATGGGCAATGGCGTGTACGCCTTTGGCCCGCAGCAACTCATCATGCCCATCATGGCAATGCCGCCCCGCCGCCAAACCAATGACAAAGGCGCCGGACGCCACTGCGCCCGTTGCGCCAACTGGCGAATCTTCAAGGATGACACACTGGCCAATGTCCACACCCAGCGCTTGGGCGGCGTGCAAGTAAATATCTGGCGCCGGCTTGCCCCGCGTCACATGTTCGCGGCCCGAATAAATATGCGGGTCAAAATTATCCTCCAGGCCAATATGGCGCAAATGCGTTCGAATCCAATGCGTTGTGCTGGAAGAGGCAATGGCGCGTGGCAAAGAGGCAGGCAAAGTCTCAACAAAGCGAATGGCGCCATCCACGGCATCAATGCCCTCGCGCATCACGCGATCATCCTCGGCTTGGCGTGCATCAAAAAAGGCGGGCGGCACCTCGCCGCCAATCCAGCGGCTGATGGCCGCAACAAAATCTGGCCCGCCAACACCCACAAATTCGCGGTGCGCGTCCTGATAGCTGGTGGCATGGCCAAGGCTAGTCAGCACCTCGGCAATATGCTGGGCGTTGATGTGTTCGCTTTCCAGCAGCACGCCATCAAAATCAAAAATCAGTGCCTCGGCCTTCATGCGCGTGCCCCAAATAAGGCTGTGCCAATGCGGATATGCGTGGCCCCCAGCATAATCGCTGCCTCAAAATCAGCAGACATGCCCATGCTTAACTGTGAAAGGCCCGCCTCGCGCGCCAATTTTGCCAGCAAGGCAAAATAGGGGGCAGCCTCGGTATCGGCAGGCGGTACAGCCATCAGCCCAACCATGTTGAGCCCCGCCGCTTGGGCTTGCGCCAGCAGGGCAGGCACGTCCGTTGCGGCACAGCCCCCTTTTTGCGGCTCTTCTCCAATATTGACTTGGAGGTAACAGCGCGGGCGGCGGCCCAGCTTATCTTGCGCACGCGCCAAGGCTGTAATCAACGAGCTACGATCAACGGAATGAATAGCATCGAACAGCGCAACGGCATCTTCAGCCTTGTTCGATTGCAATTGGCCAACAAGATGCAGCTCAATGCCCGGTGTTTCTGCCATTAAGTCGGGCCATTTGGCCTGTGCTTCCTGCACGCGGTTTTCGCCAAAAACGCGCTGGCCGGCCACAATAAGTGGGCGGATGTCTGCTGCGTCCTTGGTCTTGGAAATGGCAATTAACTGCACATCGCTGGGCGCGCGGCCTGCAACTTTGCACGCCTGCGCCATCTCTGCACGCACATCGTCTAAACGGGCTTTTGCGTCTTCACTCATCCCGGCGCTATAGAAAGGTCCATGTCAAAGCGCCACTCCTCGCTGCCCCGCATCTGGCTGATGACTGATGAACGGTTGGGTGATGCGCTTTTCGCCGCAATCCAGGCGTTGCCAAGGGGGAGCGGCATTGTCTTTCGCCATTATGCAACCCCAGCAGTGCAACGCCGGCAGTTATTTGATCAGGTGCGCCGCTTGGCGCGCACGCGGCGACTGATGGTGATCCTCGCTGGCCCGCCGCACCAGGCGCAGGCGTGGCGCGCGGATGGCAGCCATGGCCGCCATCGGGGCGCAATGACAGCGCCCGTCCATAATCTGGCTGAATTAAACGCAGCCCAGAAGGCGGGCGCAAAGTTGCTTTTCCTATCGCCGGTTTTTGCAACGCAAAGCCACCCCGGCGCCCCGGCCTTGGGGCGAGTGCGCTTTGCCGCGCTTGCGCGCAAGGCCCGCCGCCCGGTGATTGCGCTAGGTGGGATGACAGCGGCTCGGTTCAAGCAGCTGCAATCGCTAAAAATTTATGGCTGGGCAGCAATTGATGGGCTGACGCCGCATCGGCGTTAGAAGCGGAAGGCGGTGCCCAGATACACAGCTTGGCTGTCGCGCCGCGTGTCAGACCGAGATTCAAACTTTTCGCGTTCTGACTTATAGCGCACGCCAGCGGTCAGCGCGAAATTGCGCGTGAGGCTGTAGGAACCGCCCACATCCAGAGCAACGCTTTCCGACGAATCCACAAGGCGCGGGGCCGTGCCCACTGGGCGTTCCGCTGCCAATTGCACACGGGTGGTCCAGCGCTTGACGGTATAGCTAAGGCCCAGGTCCGTTGCCTGACGACGGCCACCAACCAAGCCCATATCCGCTTCGCCAATATCGCCTGAAATGGCAAAGCGCCGCCAGCCAACTGAGACACCCAAATTATACGCAACTGGCGCAAGCCCCAAAGCGGCGGCATTGCCACTGCGATCCGTCCCGCTGCCCGAGACAGTTGAGCGGGCACGCACAGCAACAGTCACTTTGCGCGCACCGCGTGCAGAGGATGCCGGCGTGAACCGGAAGCCCTGCGACAATGTGGTCCCGCGTGAGAATGCAGCGGCCAGCCGCGGATCAGCAGCAGCTGGCGTAAAGCCAGGAAAGCTGCGGGCGACCAGCGCCGTGCGCGGCGCCGAGGCCACGGGACGATTGGTCGCCGCCGACGCGTAAGACGCAGACACGCCAACGCCGACGGTGAATACCGCCGCGAAAACTGCCAATTTTGTCCTACGAATCATCATCCACATATCATTGGCACAAAGCCAAGCTGCGCCCTAATATTATGTTCCATTAAGAGGCTTATACATTAAATTTGTTTCAACCCTGTTGCATGACATCCACAGCCAAGGGCCGAGCCACCTTGCGGAGCCTGCCAATCCGCCTATAACGCACGGCATCTTCTCTTGTTTGTCCGATGAGGAACTTCATGCGCCGTCCGCTTACTGCCGCCCTGGCCCTTTCGCTGCTTGCGACCCTTCCGGCCTGTGGTGTTTTGGGGTCTGGCGGAAAAGCAAAGGACCGCGCCAAGGCGGATCTGGCCGCATCGCGCGTCACCACCATTGGCGTAAATGCCTATTTGTGGCGGGCCGCACTGGATACCTTGTCGTTCATGCCGCTTGTTCAAGCCGACTCCAATGGCGGCGTGATTGTGACGGATTGGTATTCCAACCCCAATAATCCAAGCGAGCGGATGAAGCTGACAGTCAGCGTGCTGGATCAAGATTTGCGAGCGGATGCGCTGCGCGTGGCGGCCAGCCGCCAAGTGAGCCAAAATGGCAATTGGGTCGATGCGCCCGTGCAGGCTGCAACAGTGCAAAAGCTGGAAGAAATCATTCTCACCAAGGCGCGCGACCTGCGTCGCGCCGCCATTACCGGTTAAAGCCTTTTCATTTCTGTGGCTGAATGACTGGCGTGGTGGTTTACACGCCAGCGGCGGCCGCTATGGAACAGCCCCAAGTTTTTGATCTTAGTGCGGACCAAGAGAGCTTATGACAACGCGGTTTAACCCCTTTAAAGCCGACGGACATTGGCAAAAAATCTGGGAAGAGCAGGGCATTTTTACAGCGCCTGCCGCCTCTGACGCGCGCCCCAAGGCCTATGTGCTTGAGATGTTTCCTTATCCATCGGGCCGCATCCATATGGGCCATGTCCGCAACTATACGATGGGCGATGTGCTGGCCCGCTACAAGGCGATGACGGGCCATGCTGTGCTCCACCCCATGGGCTGGGACAGCTTTGGCATGCCGGCGGAAAATGCGGCCATGGAAAAGAAGGTCCACCCCGGTGATTGGACACGCTCCAACATTGAGGCGATGAAAAAGCAGCTGAAGCGGCTTGGCCTTGCCATTGATTGGAGCCGTGAACTTTCCACCTGTGAGCCGGACTATTATGGGCAGGAACAGGCGCTGTTCCTTGATTTTTACAAGTCTGGCCTGGTCTATCGCAAGGAATCCACCGTCAATTGGGATCCAGTCGATATGACCGTGCTCGCCAATGAGCAGGTGATTGATGGCCGCGGCTGGCGCTCGGGCGCGCTTGTCGAAAAGAAGAAGCTGAACCAGTGGTTTTTGAAAATCACCGATTTTGCGGATGATCTTTTGGACGGCCTCGACACGCTGTATCAATGGCCTGAAAAGGTTCGGCTGATGCAGGAAAACTGGATCGGCAAATCCAAGGGCCTGAAGATCAGCTTCAACCTTGTTGGCACGCATGATGCCATTGATGTCTTCACCACCCGGCCCGATACAATTTACGGCGCAAGCTTTGTTGCCATTGCGGCCGACCATCCGCTGGCTCAAGCCTTGGCCGAAAACGCGCCTGACCTTGCCGCCTTTATTGACGAGTGCCGCAAGGGTGGCACAACGGCAGCTGAAATTGAAACGGCTGAGAAAAAGGGCTTTAACACCGGCCTGTCGGTCGAACATCCGCTGGACCCGAGCTGGCATTTGCCCGTTTACGTCGCCAATTTTGTGCTGATGGATTATGGCACGGGCGCTGTTTTTGGCTGCCCCGCGCACGATCAACGCGACCTCGACTTTGCCCGCAAATATCATCTGCCTGTGCGTCGTGTGGTCGCCGAAGGCGATGAAGACGCGGCGGAGTTTAAAGGCGATACGGCCTATACCGGGCCGGGCCGCATTGTGAATTCGCACTGGCTCAACGGCCTCTCAATTGATGACGCCAAAGCTCAAGTCATTGCACGCGCCGAACATGAAGGCTGGGGCGAAGGCCAGACGCAATATCGCCTGCGCGATTGGGGCATTTCGCGCCAGCGTTATTGGGGCACGCCCATTCCCATCATTCATTGTGAATTCTGCGGCGTGCTGCCCGTGCCGCGCAGCGAACTGCCCGTAAAGCTGCCTGAGGATGTGACGTTTGACGTGCCCGGCAATCCGCTCGATCGGCACCCGACATGGAAGCATGTCAACTGCCCGAACTGCAAGGAACCGGCGCGCCGCGAGACGGATACGCTGGATACTTTTGCGGATTCGAGCTGGTATTTCATTCGCTTTGCCAGCCAGCCTAAGGATAAGCCCTTTGACCGGGAAGAGGCCGAGGCTTGGCTGCCCGTGGGCCAATATATTGGCGGCATTGAGCACGCAATTCTGCACCTGCTCTATGCCCGTTTCTGGACGCGCGCGCTGGAACGCATTGGCAAGATTGGCATTACGGAACCCTTTGCCGCGCTCTTCACGCAGGGCATGGTGACGCATGAAACCTATAAGGGACCCGATGGCGCTTGGTTGTCGCCCGAACAGGTGAAAATTGCAGGCGATGTGGTCACCACGCTTGAGGGGGCGCCCGTCACGCGTGGCCGCATTGAGAAAATGTCCAAATCCAAAAAGAACGTTGTCGATCCTGATCCGATGTTCGATCAATATGGCGCAGACGCCGTGCGCTGGTTCATGCTGTCAGACAGCCCGCCAGAGCGTGATCTGGAATGGTCCGAAAGCGGGATTGAAGGCACATGGCGCTTCGTCAATCGCATCTGGCGGCTCTTTGATACGCTGGAAGACGCCCAAGGCGAGGACAAGTCGATTGATAAGCTCCTCCACCGCGCGATTGCTGGCATTGCAACGGATATTGAGGCGCTGACCTTTAACAAGGCCGTCGCCAAGGTGCATGAGCTGGTCAATGCGCTGGAAAAGGCGCCGGCCTCTGCCTCGCGCAGCACCGCCATTCGCGCGCTTGCCCGGCTGATTGCGCCAATGCTGCCGCATCTGGCCGAAGAAGGCTGGGCGAAGATGGGCGGCACAGGGCTGGTTGCCAGCCAGCCTTGGCCGGATCATGATCCCGCCCTGCTTGTTGATGATGAAGTGACAATTGCCGTGCAAGTCAACGGCAAGCTACGCGATACGCTGACCGTTGCGAAGGACATCGACAAGGCTGCCCTTGAGGCAATGGCGCTGGCGTCTGACAAAGTCATTCGGACGCTGGAAGGGGCAGCCCCAAAGAAAGTCATTGTCGTGCCCGGACGGCTGGTTAACATCGTCGCATGAGACTGACTCGGCCTTGGACCCGCCTCATGGCCTGCTGCGCTGTGGCGTTGGCCCTGCCGGGCTGCGGCTTACGCCCGCTTTATAGTGGCGGGTCACAAGGTGTGGCGAGCCAGTTGCTGGGTGGCGTTGAAGTGCCCCCCATTTCAGGCAAGGCCGGTTGGATGGTGCGCAACGCATTGCTGCAACGCCTATCTGCCACCGCCCAAGGGGAAACTCGCTACCGGCTCGAAGTCGAGCTGGACGATCAGATTACAGGCTTTGGTATTCGCCGTGATGCTGGCATCACGCGTGAACGGCGGACCTTGCGGGCCCGCTATCGGCTGATTGATGTGGCCAGTGGCAATATCATTTTAGATGCAACGGCGGGCTCGGATGCGGGCATTGATGTTGTCTCCTCAGAATATGCAACTGTCGCGGCCGAAAGCACGGCGCTTGAAAATCTCAGCAGCACAGTTGCGGATCAAATTATTGCGCGGCTCGCGCAGCAAGCACGGAGCCAACCGGGCCAGTGAAGGCCAATGCAAATGAAATTGCCCGCGCGCTGGATGCAGCGGCAGACGGCAAGGTCCGTTTCTTCTTGCTCTATGGCGCCGATGAAGCTGGCTCTGCCGCTTTGGCGCGGCGGCTGGAGCGCGCCATGGGAGCCGAGGCAGAACGCATTGATCTGGATGGCCCAACGCTCAAGGCAGATCCGGCGCGCCTGCTGGATGAGGCCGCCAGCATCTCTTTATTTGGCGGCGCGCGCTGGGTGCGTGTGCAGCCGGCGGGCGATGAAATTGCCGACGCTGTGGCTGGGCTTTTAGAGGCAGAGCAAGCTGGCAACCCCGTTGTCGCTCTGGCCGGAGCCTTGAAACCCAGCTCGCCTTTGGTGAAGCTGGCAACAGACCATAGGCTTGCTCTTGCCCATCCAAGCTATGTGCCAGATGCGCGTGATGCAGCACAAATTGCCGATATGCTGGCCAAGGAAGCAGGCCTGCGCCTGCCGCGTGATATTGCCCGGATGCTGGCGGCCAGTTGCGGCAATGATCGGTCGGTCATGGCGCAAGAAATTGAAAAACTGGCGCTCTATTTAGATGCGGCCCCCGACCGCCCTGCTGAGGTGACGCCAGACGCCTTTGAGGCGTTGAGCGCCGCCAGCGCCGATGGGGAATTGGGTAAGCTGGTTGATGCCGTTATGGGGGGGCAGCCGGCACGCTTGGGCAGTGAAATTGCCCGGCTTGAGCAAAGTGGGCTTGCCGGTATTCCGCTGTTGCGTGCGCTGTTCCGCCGGGTGTTTTTATTGGCCGGATTGCGGCGCGAGATTGAGGCTGGCCTCTCGCCCGCCGCCGCTGTTGAAGCGCGCGGCAAGGCCATTTTCTTTAAGGAAAAGCCCGCGATTACAGATCAAGCCGGCCGATGGTCGTCCGAGCAATTGGCCGCCTTGGCCGACCGGCTTTTAGAGGCAGAACGCGCGCTGAAACGCTCTGGCACCGCAGGCGATATTCTGGCCGAGGCAGATATGCTTACGGCCGCCCGCTTTGCCGCGCGGCGGCGCTAACTTACAGCGCACCATCTCTTACAAAAAAGCCCGCCCCAGCTGAACTGGAGCGGGCCGATTTGGTCTTGGTGCAGCACCTTAGAAGCGGCGACGCACAGTCACGCCATAGGTGCGCGGCTCACCCAAGAAGAGACCGTAAAGCTGGGTCGACGATGCCGCCATTCCCTTACGGACGCTGTTGGTGGCCCCACTGCCCTGCAGCGGCGCATCAAAGGCAATTTGCTGATAGTCCACGTTGAACAGGTTCTGTGCCCAGGCTTCAATCGCCCAGCCCTTATCTGCTTGGCTCAGGCCAATGCGGGCATTGACCAGGGCATAGCCATCCTGAACCTTTTCAAAGTCCAGATCAGAACCAGTGTTGAGATCGCTGGTATAGCGGAAATCAACATAGGCCAGACCCTTTAGGCCGCTGGTGCCAATGTCTGGCGTCCAGCTAAGGGCGCCAGTCGTCACATATTTGGCTGAGTTGGACAGGCGTGCCCCCGGCAATTGGAAGAAAGCTGGCGACAGCGAGCCTGTGGTATTGGTCAACGTTGTGTTGCCAATCAGGTTGTTCGCATAGCGCGTGTCCGCATAGGTAAAGCCAAGATTGAGAGTCAGGTGACGTGCCGGACGCAGAAATGCTTCCAGTTCGATACCCTTGGAAATGACGCCGCTCTTCTGCTTGCCCGTGCACGCGCTGTTGCCCGCAATGGCATCCGTGTCAGACGCATCGCCGCCCGAAAGCGCGGAGCAGCCCTGCACATTTTCAACGACGAAGTTGACGCCATTAAAGGTGTTCAGCTGGAAATTCTGGAAGCTCTGGTAGAAGCCCGCCAGGTTCACATCAATGCCACGGCCATCATATTTGATGCCAATTTCATAGGCGTCGACGGTTTCGGGCTTGAACTGCAACGCTGCCGTGTTGATCACGCTGGCGTCAATGGCGCGGTTGCCATTGGCGTCATTGGTGCGGCCCAAGCGGTACAGGCTGTTGCGGTCCAAGTTAAACCCACCGGCCTTATAACCGCGCGAGAAGCTGGCATAGGTCAGCACATCGTCCGTCGGCTTATAGCTGAGAACAGCAGTGCCCGTGAACTTGTCTTCCTTCTTCTTCACATCATTTTGCGTGAAGCTGCCGCCCGGGATGGACGGAATGATGCAGGCCAACTGGCCTGTGCCATAAAGCGGATGGGCTGTCGGCAAGGCCGAAAGCGTGCGGCACATGGCGTTGTTATCGGCAAAGCTGGCATCCAGCGTCTTCTGCTCATTGGTATAACGCAGGCCAAAAGTCAGCGAGAGAGCATCAGTCACCTTCACGCTATTGTGCGTGAAGACAGCATAGTTACGGCTGGTCTGCTTATACTTATCCGTTGCTTGCACGCCATTAAGCGTCAGCGGCGCCGTGGGGCTGAGCAGCGCGCCCACCACGGCATAGCCGGGGAAGGTGGGCGAGGAGAGGCGCGTCAGCGCATCTGCATAGCGCGTGTAATCGACACCATAGGCCAGATTATCATTCAGCGTCAGAACTTCGTTGGCGAAATAGCCGCCGACCAACCAGTCAAGCCGGTCATCCAAGGCATTGCCCTGCAAACGCAGTTCCTGCGTAAAGGTCTTAAAGCGCTGATTGGCTGTGCCATCATCTTCGCGATGCAAAATGTCGAGATTGTTGAAGTCTGCATCTTGCCCACGCAGCCAGCGCCAATCGCGATATGCGGTAATCGAGGTCAGCTTGGCGCCACCCAGATTATAATTCACTTCGCCCGACAGGCCCCAATCGCGCACATCGCCGCGATAGGACTGGCCCGGCGTGATGGAGGTCCGACGCGAATAAGGCGTGTCGTTAATGATGCCGCCCAAAGACCGCTCCAACGCCGCAATGGGGTTCGGGCTACGGTTGACGGTGCCATTGGCGCCTGCCGTCACCAAGGAGGCGGGATAGAAAGGCGCGGCACAGCATTCTTCCGTGCGGTCTGAATAATCGGCAATCAGGCGAACGGTGAGGTCGCTCGAGGGCTCATATTTCAGCTGGCCGCGGACCACATAGCGGTTGCGGTTGTTGACTGTGCGGCCCGACACAACATCTTTCAAAAAGCCATCGCGGCGCGAATAAACGCCATCAAGACGGGCCGAGACAGTGTCCGTGACAGCGCCTGTCAATCCGCCGACCATACGCACGGCGTTGTAATTGCCATAGCTGGCTTCCAGCGTGCCGGCCGTTTCGGACGAGGGGGCCGCTGTGATGACGTGAATCAAACCAGCCGAGGCGTTGCGACCAAACAGCGTGCCTTGCGGCCCACGCAGAACTTCAATCCGGTCAATCGCGCCCAATTCCGTCAGGCCAACGCCAGCACGGTTGCGGTACACACCATCGACAAAAGTCGCGACGGAGCTTTCCAGACCGGGGTTATCCCCCACAGTACCAATACCGCGAATACGCGCGCCGCCGCCCGCAGCTTCTGATGATGTCGAAGACACGAGCAAGGAGGGCGACAATTGGTTGAGCTGGCGAATGTCTGACGCGCCCGAGCGGGCCAAAGTTTCAGCTGTCACGGCAGACACAGCCAGCGGAACATCCGACAATTGCTGATCACGCCGGGTTGCGGTGACGATGATTTCACCTTCTTCAATCACGGCGTCTTGTGCCGCCGTCTGCGCATAAGCAGGAGTTGTGAACGCGGCAAAAGCTGCCGACGCCAAAAGCAGAGTACGTGTCATATGGACATCCTCAAGCAGGGGTTGGTGACATAGTTTTTAATTTATGCGCCCTAGCTAGTAGGGCGCGATTCCGGGTTCCAGAGGAACGAAAGCACAGGATAAATTTTCCGAAACTATTGCGACGTTTTTGCAACATCGTGCAGTGCAGCATAAATTTTTGTGCGCACAAAAAACGGCCCGGCAAAAAACCGGGCCGCTTCTTGAAGTCATCAAAAATTCTGGGCGTTTGGGCCTTATTTGGGCGCCAGCACCATCAGCATTTGGCGGCCTTCCATGCGCGGATATTGTTCGACCTTGGCCTCTTCGGCCATGTCTTCCTGCACACGCTGCAACAGCTTCATGCCCAATTGGCCATGCGCCAACTCACGCCCGCGGAAGCGCAAGGTGACTTTCACCTTATCGCCTTCACCAATGAATTTTTGGATCGAGCGCATCTTCACATCATAATCATGATCATCGATGTTGGGACGCATTTTGATCTCTTTGATCTCCTGCGTCTTTTGTGATTTGCGCGCGGCATTGGCCTTTTTCTGGGCCTCATATTTGAACTTGCCGATATCGAGAAATTTCGCGACGGGCGGGTCCGCATTGGGCGATATCTCAACAAGGTCGAGCCCGACCTCTGCTGCCTGATCAATCGCTTCACGGGTGTACATCACCCCCAGATTTTCGCCATTTTCGTCAATCACGCGCACCTTGGGTGACGTGATGAACTGGTTGAAACGGGGGCCATTCATCGGCGCGGGGCCAGGGCCCATAGGGCGCCGGGGTGTCATCGGTGGGATAAGCAAGTCTCCATATCTGGTCGCAAAACCGGCGTCGATCTAACGTGAATCTCGGCTTTCTGGAAGCGAAATCCGCCTAGGCAAACGCAAATAGCCTAATCCTGTGGCGAAAGAGTGTCACCGTCCGGCCCATTAGGCTGGATTAAAGCGTCCGCAAGGCCGCTGCCGGGCGGGCCCGCAACACCGGCAGACCGCCAAGCAGACCCAAAATCAGCGTGCCAAATCCGCCCAAACCAATGGTCGCCAACACTTGGCCCCAGTCTGGCGTAAAGCCCAGTTGGAAAATACGGGTGCTGACAAACCAGCCCGCCGCACTGCCCAACAGCAGCGCCAACCCGGATAGAACAAGCGCAAGAAAGGTATATTCCAAGGCTTGGAGCCAGAGAATTTGCCCGCGCGTTGCGCCAAGCAATTTCAACAACACGGCATCATAGCTGCGCGTCCGGCGGGCAGCCGCCACTGCCCCGACCAGCACGGCAATGCCCGCCAGCACAGCGATTGAGCCTGCCGCGCCAATCGCCAGCGCCAATTGGTTCAGCAGCTTGCTAACATCGGTAATGACATCCTTCACACGCACCATTGTGGCCGCGGGAAAATTGGCTGCGACGACGCGGTTGATCGCTGGCTCTGCCTTGGGTGGCACGGCCAAGGTGGCGGCCAAGGTATAGGGTGCCGGCTCCAGCGCGGCGGGATTGAACACCAGCACAAAGTTAAAGCCAAGCGTGTCCCAGTTAATCTGGCGGAACGACGCAATCCGCGCTTCCAATTCCACGCCCAAAATGGACACAACCAGCATATCCCCAATTTTAAGGCCAGCGGCCTTGGCTGCGCGTTCATCAATCGAAACAAGCGGCGGGCCCTGATAGTCTTTGGGCCACCATTTCCCGGCTGTGATCCGGCTGCCGGGCGGCACATCTTGCGCAAAAGTCAGGCCGCGGTCGCCGCGCAGGAACCACGCCTCTTCGGGAATGTCCTTCATATCGGCCACGCGTTTCCCGGCCACAGCCACAACTGGCCCGCGTAAGGAGGGGATCATTTGAATATCAGCGTCTGGCGCTTGCGCGCGAACGAGCTGCGTAAAACGATCCCGATCTTCCTTGGGAATATCGAGCGCGAAAAAGCTGGGTGCGCGTTTGGGAATGGTCGTTTCAATCTGGCGGTTCAGGCTGGTCTGGATGACTGCCAATGTCGAAAACAAGGTAAGGCCAAGGCCAAGTGCCACAACCAATCGGCCCGTTTGTGCGCCGGGTCGATGGAGGTTGGTGAGCGCCAGCCGCAACAGCGGCGCTCGTGGCCGCGGCAAGCGGGCCGCCAAACGCGTGAGGCCCGCCCCCAATAGGCTTAACACAACCAGCAGCGCTGCAATGCTGGCGACAAAACCAGCCGCAAAAATGGGCTCTCGCGCAGTCGCAATGGCAAGCCCGGCAATGACAGCCAGAAGCGCGGCCATAGCCGCCATCACGGGCGTGCTGGGCCGAGCCGCAGGATCCACCACAGTGCGAAACAAGCTGGCCGCTGAAACAGCACGGGCACGCGCCAGAGGGGCAATTGCAAATAGCAGGGCCACCAACACGCCATAAAGCGCGGCCAAGGCCAAAGGCGCGGGATAAAACCCCAAGCGGGGCGGCACAGGCAGTTTATCCCCCAACCAGCTTGTCATGCCAAAGGGCAAGGCCGCGCCCAAAGCCAAGCCAGCGGCCAAAGCAAGGCTGGCCACAATTAGAATTTGCGCCAGATACAGCCGGAAAATTGTCTGCGCATCCGCCCCCAATACTTTGAAAGTCGCAATGGCGCCCCGCTTGCCTTCCAGCCAAGACGCCACACCATTGCCCACGCCAATGCCCGCAATTGCCAAGGCCGTCAGCCCAACCAAAGTCAGAAATTGGCCAAGCCGCTCAACAAAGCGGCGTGTGCCGGGGGCGCCATTGCTGCGATCACGCACTTCCCAGCCCGCCTCTTTAAAACGGCTGGTAATGGCTTTCGCTGCATCTTCGGGGCTACGGCTTGGCGGCAACTTAACCCGATAGCTGGCAGAAAATAGACTGCCGGGCTGCACCAGCCCAGTGGCCGCCAGCGCTTGCGGATCAACTAAGATGGCCGGGCCAAAGGTAAAGCCCCAGCCTGTCCGATCAGGCTCTTGCGCAATCAGGCCTATCACGCGCAACTGGGCATCGCCCACGCGGATCTGGCTGCCGACCTTCAGCCCAAGTTTTTCGGCCAGCGCTGGCGCAATGGCAGCATCCAAACCCTGTGGCCGCGCAGCCAAGGCGCCGGGCTGTAACGCCAAGCGGCCATAAAGTGGATAGGCGGCATCCACGCCTTTCAGCTCAGCCAGCACAGCCCGGCTATTATCTGGCAAGGCGGCCATCGCTCGCATCCGAATGACTTCAGAGACTTGGCCCAATTGGCCAAAGGCTGCCCGCTCTTCAGGCGTGGCCGTGCGTTGGGCGGCTTCAAATTGCACATCGCCGCCCAGCAACACTTGGCCCTTATCCGCCAGACCCGTCAGAATGGCACTTGATAAGCTGCCAATGCCCGCCAGCGCCGCCACCCCCAGAAACAGGCAAACGGCCATGAGCCGCAGCCCAGCCCGGCTGCCGCGCAAATCCCGCAGGGCAAGGCGCCAAAGCCCCGTCACTTTTGCGAGGCGATCCAAGCGTTGACTTGCTCTTCCAGCACATCCAGCGGAACGGGCCCGTCCTTCAGAACAGTGTCATGAAAGGCGCGATAATCAAATTTAGGGCCGAGTTCCTTTTGGGCTTTGTCGCGCAATTCGCTAATCTTCAGTCGCCCAACCATATAGGCGGTCGCCTGACCGGGATAAACAACATAGCGCTCAATGGCTTTCACAATGCCGCCGGGCGCATCTGCCGAATTGTCTTCGACATATTTAATGGCCTGTTCGCGCGTCCATTTTTTGTGATGCAGCCCCGAATCAACCACCAGGCGAATGGCCCGGTGCAGTTCCAGCTGCAGCCGACCAAAATCGCGATACGGGTCCGTGTACAGCCCCATATCTTTGGCAAGCTTTTCGGAATAGAGGCCCCAGCCCTCAGTATAGGCCGTGAACCCGCCAAAGCGGCGGAAGGGCGGGACATTGGTCAATTCCGTCTGAATGGTGCGCTGCAAATGGTGACCAGGCAGGCCTTCATGATAGAAGAGGGCATCTACCTCAACCAGCGGCATATCCGCCATGTTGTACAAATTGGCATAATAGGTGCCGGGGCGTGATCCATCGGGCGAAGGGCCTTGGTAAAAGGCTTTGCCAGCGGATTTTTCACGAAAAGGTTCAACGCGCTTCACCACCAGTGGCGCTTTGGGCAAAATGCCAAAATATTGCGGCAGCAAGGCCGTTATCTGCTGCTTGGCTTTTTCTGTTTCCGCCAAATAGAGCGCCCGGCCTTCTTCGGTATTGGGCGCGTAGAAGCGCGGGTCTTCCCGAATGAAGCGGAAGAAATCTTGCAGGCTTCCTGTAAAGCCTGTTGTCTTCATAATGCCCTGCATTTCGCCATGGATGCGGGCCACTTGGGCAAGGCCAAGCGCGTGGATTTGATCGCCGTTCAAATCCGTTGTCGTATAGTTTTTCAGCAGCTGAGCGTAATAGCCTGCGCCATCTTTAAAGCGCCAAATGCCATCATTGGTACCGGCCAATTTCTGCTGGCGCTCCATTTCCGTCACCAGCTCGGCATAAGCAGGCTTCACTGAGGTTAAGAGCGCCGTTGTGGCCCGAGCCAGAAGATCAGCCTTTTCAGCATCGCTTATGTTCAGCTTGTTCACCTTGGCCTTGATGTCGGCAAAGAGCGGGGCGTCTTGCGCGCTCTTGGTAAAGGGGTAGCCCGCCACCACATTCTGCGCATCATTCAGCACATAAGGGTAAACCCATTTGGGCGGCATAATGCCCTTATCCGCCCGCGCGCGCGATTGCGCGATGGCTTGGCGCATAACAGTGCCAAGGCCGACCAAGCGGCTGACATAGGCCTCCGCATCGGGCTTGCTGGTCACGCGGTGGATGTTAATCAAAAAGGCCGGCATTTGGCTTTGTGCGCCATTCATCTGGTCAAACACATAGCCATAATCGCGGTAGCGATAATTGGCGGCAGACCGCTCAACCTTCTTTTCAAACAAGCGATAGGACAAGCGGCTTTCTGGGCTTAGCCGGGCGGGATCAAAGCGACGACGCAGCTCAGCCAAGGCAGCCTGATCGGCCTGATAGTCCTGCTCTTCCGCAGCATCAGACATATCATCCCATTTGCCATAATCAGCATCAATGATGCCGCGATAAGATTTGCCAATCGGAGAGCGGGCAAGCTGTGCTGCATCATAATCTGCAAAAAATTGCGCCAAGGCGGCTTCGTCCGAGGCCGTGGCCGCCGCAACAGGCGTGGTTGCCTGAACGGGAAGCGCAGTCAAAGCTGTGCCGGCTGCAAGAGCCGTGAGGGTGAAGGCAAAAATGGAACGACGCATCAGTGTTTCCTCTTCAGTTCTTCTTATGGTCAGGTCTTTAGCAGTCCTTTTGGACTGTCTATGCCTGCCGCTTGGTGTTCATCGAATGGGTCCGATAGCTCATCGAAGCATCTGCCGATCCTCAATAATCTGGCCATCGCGCATCTCAATCACGCGCCCGCAGCGTGCGGCAAGCCCAGCATCATGCGTAATGATGAACAAGGTGGCCCCTGTTTCGGCCTGACGGGCAAACAGCAGATCCATAATTTGCGCGCCCGTTGCCGCATCCAAATTGCCCGTTGGTTCATCGGCAAAGATCAGCGCGGGGTTGGGCGCCAAGGCGCGGGCAATCGCCACGCGCTGCTGCTCGCCGCCCGACAATTGCGACGGATAATGGCTGGCGCGCCCGGCAAGGCCCACTTTCGCCAGCTCATCCGCAGCGCGGTCAAACGCCGCCTCATGGCCCGCCAATTCCAAGGGCACTGCCACATTTTCCAGCGCAGTCATTGTCGGCAGCAGATGAAAGGCTTGGAGGATGATGCCAATTCGCCCGCGCCGGGCGCGCGCCAGCCCATCTTCATCCATTTTACCAAAATCGGCGCCGCCGGTGTGAATTTCACCTGATGTAGCCCGCTCCAGGCCAGACAATACGGCCATAAGCGAGGATTTGCCCGAGCCAGACGGGCCTAAGAGCGCGACCGTTTCCCCCTGGCGGACATCCAGATTAATGCCGCGCAGAATCTCAACTTTCGCGTCCCCCGAACCAAGGCAGAGGGTGACATTGCGGGCCTGCATCACAATATGGTCTGAAGCGGCGGCGTTTGGACTGGACACAAGGACACTTTCTAATGCGAATTCTGGGACCATATGGGTGGGCATTGGCGCTCTCACAAGCGGTGCTTTTGGTCATGGCGCCGGCCGCGCACGCGCGCGAGCGGCTGGTGCTGGCTTTTGGCGATAGTCTAAGCGCCGGCTATGGCCTGAAAGCACAAGAAAGTTTTCCAGCCCAGTTGCAAACATCGCTGCGCAAAAAGGGTATGGCCGTGCGCGTGCATAATGGCGGCGTCTCAGGCGACACCAGTGCCGCCGGGCGAGGCCGCTTGTCATGGGTGCTGGCGGGCCTGAAGGCCAAGCCCGACCTTGTTATCTTAGAACTTGGCGCAAATGATATGCTGCGGGGCCAGCCGCCTGCCCAAGCGCGCGCCAATCTCGATGCCATGTTAACCGAGTTGAAGCGCCGCAATATTCGCGTGCTGCTGGCGGGTATGCGCGCCAGCTATAATCTTGATAAAAAATATCGGGCAGAATTTGACGCGATTTACCCCAGCCTGGCGCAAAAGCATAAAGTGCCTCTTTACCCCTTTTTCATGGATGGCGTGGCCGGCAATCGATCGCTTCTCCTCGCAGATCAGATGCACCCCAATGCCAAGGGTGTGGCCGTGATTGTCCGGCGAATTCAACCCATGGTGGAAACGGCGCTACGATAAGCCCGCGCCGCGGGGGATGCGTTTACGCTTTTTCCAGCGTGCATTGCAGCGGGTGTTGATTCTGCCGAGCATAATCAATCACTTGGCTGACCTTGGTTTCCGCCACTTCATAGGTGAAGGTGCCACATACCCCCACGCCTTTTTGATGGACATGCAGCATCACGCGCGTCGCCTGCTCTAAGTCCATTTTGAAGAAGCGCTGCAGCGTATGCACGACGAATTCCATCGGCGTGTAATCATCATTCAGCATGAGGACGCGATAGGGCTGAGGCTTTTTGGTCTTGTCGCGCGTGCGCGTAGCCACCCCCAAACCCGTGCCGGGTCCAGTGCCATCCTTATCGGGTGTATCTGCTGACATAATCCGCATAGCTGCCCTAGAATATAGAAAGTCGCAGCCCAAGGGCAAGCGGCGGCTGGCATCCGTCCATGAAAAAGGGGCCGCCCGCACTGCAGGCTGCCCCTTATTTCAAATTAGCCAATGGCTTAGGCGGTGAAACGCGCCTTCACTTGCTCGGCAGCAGCGGCATAGCGGTTCTGAACCGGTGCCACGATTTCCCCGGTAAGCTTCATGTAAAACTCAGTCGACTTCGAAAAGTCAGCAACAGCAGCGTCAAATTGCTTGCGCAGATAATCGCCCTGCACGCTCATGAATTCGGTCGGCGATGTGACGCCAGCCAATGTCTTGGCGTGTGCAGTCGCGGCTTCCCAACGGGCCTTTGTCACTTCAGCGCCATGCTGGGCAACATCCTGAAAGCCTTTGGCCGCCAGCTTGCTCGACTCAACAACGGCTTCCAAATTCGCTTTGTGGAATTCGGTTGCTTCCTTGGAGAATTCACCCGTCTTTTCAAAGGCAGCTTTGGCCTTGGCCGACAGGTCATGCAGCATTTCAGTGGCCTTGGCGCCAAATTCCTGTGCGGCAGGCTTTACGGTTTCTTTGGTCATCGTCCATGTCCTTTCACCAGCGGCCGGGGCCGCAACAGCGATTGTTTTTGCCGGCTTTGCAGCCGCCTTTTGGGGCGATGTCCGCTTGGCCGAGGGGGGTGCAGGGCGTGCCATTGACTGGCTCCTGTCTTTATGTTGCAGTGCACAATATAGGATGCGCGCGCCAATTTCAAGAGAAAATTGTGCAGTGCAGCATAAACGATGCCAAACGCGCAGAGGCGCGCGGGGCTCAGCTCATAGAGCGTAGGAAAAGATATTCCTCATCGCGGTGGGTGCCGACCATAAAATAAGTATCGGCAATCCAGCGAAAGCCATTGCGCTTGTAAAAGCGGTGGCCACGGGCATTTTCAGCCCAAACCGAGAGCAGAATTTCATCTGCTGCGCGGGCCTCTGCCTCGGCAAGTGTCCAATCCATTAAGGCTTGGCCAACGCCACTGCCATGGTGGCTGGCAAAGACATAAAGCTGCTTAAGTTCAATGACAGTCTTATCGCCCGGATCATAATCGAGCGAGACGTCGAGCCCCAGCTTGCAATAGCCAACAAGCTGGCCGGCCGCTTCAGCAACGCGAAAGAGAAGGCGGTCGCTTTCCAGCTGACGCGCAATCACATCTTCTGCGTAAATGGTGTCAAGAAATTGGGCGAGATCTTCGGGGCGATAGAGATGCCCAAAGGTTTCCACAAATGTCTCGCGACCCAATGTCGCGAGCGCCGCAGCTTCATTGCGCCGCGGCGCCCGGTACAGGATCATCGCGCAGCTCAGGCCTTGGGATAGGTGAGCTGCTCAAAGCGATCGAGGTGATAATCGGCAGAACCAAATTGGCCCTCAATCATCGTCGCGCGCTTGAAATAATGGCCAATCGCCAGTTCTTGCGTAATGCCAATGCCGCCATGGGTTTGGATGGCGTTCTGGCCAACAAATTTGGCTGAGCGCGCAACCTTGGCCTTGGCCAAGCTGACAGCGGCCTTGCGTTCCTCAGCCGGCAGATCCAGCTTTAGCGTGCCCATCAGCGTCATCGACATGATCTGTTCAACTTCCAAGAAGATGTCCGCCATGCGATGCTGCAACACTTGGAAGCGGCCAATAGGCTGACCAAATTGTTGGCGTTGCTTGGAATAATCGAGCGTGCCTTCATGCAGCTTGCGCGTGACGCCACACGCTTCGCCGCACACAGCCATGGTCGCTTCGTCAACAACGCGCTCCAGCAGATCAATGCCGCCGGCCAAATGCGCATCGCCCGGAATGGCGACATTTTCAAAATAGACTTCTGACGCGCGGAAGCCATCAACTGTCGGATAATCACGCCGTGTGATCCCCGGCAGCTTGGCATCAATCAGGAACAGCTCAACCCCGGCACGATCACGCTGGGCGCCCCCTGTGCGCGCAGAGACAAGAAGATGCGTGGCCCAAGGTGCCGCGTAGACAACCGCCTTATGGCCATTGAGCACAAAGCCTGCGCCATCCTTTTTCGCAGTCGTCGTCAGGTTCGCCAAATCATAGCGGCCCTGCGGCTCGGCATAGGCAAAGCCAATGATGACATTGCCCGAGATGATTTCGGGGATCACCGCATCAGCCAAAGCGCCGCCCGCGGCTTTCAGCGCGCCGCCGCCAATCACGACAGTCTGAAGATAAGGCTCAATTGCGATAACCTTGCCCAGCTCTTCCATCATGATCATATTTTCAAGCGCGCCACCGCCCAAGCCGCCTTGCTCTTCCGAGAAGGGGGCAGAAAGAATGCCCAGCTCAGTTGCCAGCGCCCGCCAGATGCCCGGATCGCGGCCTTCGCCGCTAGCAATCATCTTTTTGCGCGTTTCAAAATCATAAGTGTCGGCCAGAAAGCGCGCGAGCGTATCGCGCAGCATATCCTGCGTTTCAGTATAGTTGAAATCCATATTCTAGTCTTTCTGAAGTCCCCCTCCCGCGCCGCGAGAGGGGGCAAGATGCATCAAAGGCCGAGCACCATCTTGGCGATGATGTTGCGCTGAATTTCGTTCGACCCGCCATAGATTGTTGTCTTGCGGGTGTTGAAATAAACAGGCGCCGTCCGGTTGGCATATTCTGGGCCAATCGGGTGCTCATTATCGCCTTCGCCAAAGCCGCGGAAATAGGGCGCGCCATAATGGCCCGCTGCTTCCAGTGCGAGTTCGGTAATCCGCTGCTGAATTTCAGAGCCCTTGATCTTAAGCAAGCTCGATTCCGGCCCCGGGCCCTTGCCCTGAGCTTCACCAGCCAGCGTGCGCAGTTCAGTAAATTCCAGCGCCGTCAGATCCATTTCCAATTCGGCCACCTTGCGGCGGAAGAAGGGATTGGCCAGCAAGGGACGATCGCCATCAGACTCGCTCATCGCAATCGTCTTGATCTTTTCCACGCCACGCTTGGAGGCAGCAACGCCAGCAATGCCGGTGCGCTCATGCGCCAGCAGGAACTTGGCGCAGGTCCAGCCCTTATTTTCTTCGTACACGCGGTTTTCCACGGGCACGCGCACGTCTTCCAGCCAGACTTCGTTCACTTCATGCTCACCACCTAAGGTGATGATCGGACGGACGGTCACGCCCGGCGACTTCATGTCGATGAGCAGGAAGCTAATGCCTTCTTGCTGCTTGGCATCGGGATCGGTGCGGACAAGGAAGAAGCCCCAATCAGCATGTTGCGCCATGGTCGTCCAGGTTTTCTGGCCGTTCACGACATAATGATCGCCATCGCGGACTGCGCGGGTGCGCAGTGACGCCAAGTCAGAGCCAGAACCCGGCTCGGAATAGCCCTGACACCACCAATCTTCGCCCGACAGAATGCGCGGCAAGAACTTGGCTTTCTGTTCCGGCGTGCCAAAGGTGTAGATAACAGGGCCAACCATGGTGAGGCCAAAGGGCATCAGGCGAATGCAATCGGCCCGTGCCGTCTCTTCCGACCAAATATAGCGCTGTGTGGCAGTCCAGCCTGTGCCGCCATATTCCACGGGCCATGCCGGGGCGACCCAGCCCTTTTTGTGGAGCACGCGGTGCCAGCTCAGAAAGTCTTCTTTCGACAACTCATCGCCTTCATCCTGCTTGCCACGCAGTTCGGCGGGGTAATTCTCGGCAATGAAGGCCCGCACTTCGTCACGGAAGGCGATTTCTTCGGGGCTGAATTCAAGATTCATGGGACAGACTCCGGGTTATCCTCTCAATGACGTCAGGGATAGGAAGAGTTGACGTTAACGTCAATCGGGCAGCAGCCTGAATTTTTGGGTAGGGTGAGTTCAATCAAGACTGAGCCAAGGCCGCAGATCAGGCGGCCTTAGACCCAAGGCGCAGATCACGCGCCGCCTCCAGCAAACGGACTTCCAAATCCTCCAAACGGGCGGCGTTGGAAATCTTGTCATTTGTCAGATCCGTCACATAAAATGTGTCGACCGCCCGTTCGCCATAGGTCGCGATATGCGCGCTATGGATCGTCACTTTCGCCTCAAACAAGGCATAGGCCAGATCATAGAGCAAAGCTGGCCGGTCCCGCGCATTGGCTTCAATCACAGTGAAGCGGTTCGAGGCACGATTATCAATGAGGATATTGGGCGCAATATCAAAGGCCTCAGCACGCGCGCGGGGAAGCGGGCGGGCCGCCAACCGTTCCACCAGCTTGGCCCTGTTCGCCAACGCCTCGCTGATGGCCTGTTCAATGCGCTGCAATTGATGCGGATCATCAAAGGGCCGGCCCAGCGGGTCTTGGACCAGAAAATTATCCAGCGCCATGCCATCGCGTGTGGTGTGAATGCGCGCATCAATGATGCTGCCGCCGGCCAAATGGATGCCCCCAGCAATGCGATAGAAAAGCCCGGGATGGTCGGCGGCATAAACGGTCACCAAAGTCGCCCCGCGTGACGGATAGACAGTGGCGGAAATGGAGAGGTCAGACTTGCCAGCAGCATCAATCTGCCGGGCGTTGCTTTCCAGCACATCATCCGGCTCGGCCACCCAATAGGGCTCCGCCAAGCGCTTGGTATAGGACTGGAATTTCGCGGCCGGCCAGACAAGGGCTTCTTGCAGCAAATCTTGCTTCACGCGCACCCGGTCTGCCCGGCCACGTTGCTTATGGCCAAGCCGCAGCACTTCTTCTGCTGATTCAAACAGCTCAGACAGCAATTGCCGCTTCCAGCTGTTCCAGACGCCCGGCCCAACGGCGCGAATATCCACCACTGTCAGCACGAGCAGCAGGCGCAAGCGCTCGGGCGATTGCACGATGCTCGCAAAATCCAACACAGTTTTAAAGTCAGACAAATCCCGCTTAAACGCCGTTGCTGACATAAGAAGATGCTGGCGGACCAGCCACGCGACAGTTTCGGTCTCTGCCGCTGTCAGCCCCAAACGTGGGCAGAGTTTCTGCGCGACGTCTGCACCCAGAACGCTGTGGTCCCCACCCCGGCCTTTCGCAATATCATGCAGCAAGACTGCCACATATAGCACCCGGCGCGACAAGACTTGCCTTAGGATCGCCGTGGCCAAGGGATGGTCATCGCCCAGCACGCCCTTTTCAATGCGCGACAAAAGGCCAATCGCCCGGATGCTATGCTCATCCACGGTGTAATGATGATACATGTCAAACTGCATCTGGGCCACGACCCGGCCAAAATCGGGCACAAAACGGCCAAAGACCGTTGCCTCATTCATCCAGCGCAACACCGTTTCTGGGTCGCGCGGAGAAGAGAGGACGTCTAAAAACAATGCATTGGCGCGGGGATCATTGCGGACTTTGGCATCAATCAACCCCGCATCGCGGGCCGCTGCGCGCATGGCTTGCGGGTGAATTTCCAATGACTGGCTATCTGCGAGCGCAAACAGCTCAATCAGGCGGACCGGATCTTCGGCAAAGAAATCATCGCGCGGCAAGGCCAGCCGTCCACGATCGAGCACAAAGCCGTTCAACTGCTTCGGCGACCGGCGGAACCCGGCCAGGCTGGGCAGCGTAAAGCGCCGGCCTTTGGAGGCGTGCGTATCATCCAAATGCGCCAAGAACAGCGCGGTCAAATTGCCGACCATTTTCGCATTTAGAAAATAATGCTGCATGAACCGCTCAACCGCGGACCGGCCCGGCCGATCATTATAGCGCATCCGCTCGGCAATTTCGCGCTGCACGTCAAAGGTCAGCCGCTCTTCGGGGCGCTTGGCAATAAGGTGCAAATGGCAGCGCACGGCCCAGAGGAAATTTTCTGCTTTTTGGAACTGGCGCAATTCACCTGCCGTCAACAGACCCTTATCAACCAGCTCGGGCACGGTCGTCACGCGGTAAAGATATTTGCCAATCCAAAACAGCGTATGCAGATCGCGCAGGCCGCCTTTGCCCTCTTTCAAATTGGGTTCAACAACATAGCGGCTATCGCCCATGCGCTTATGCCGCGCATCGCGTTCTGCCAGCTTATCCGTAATGAAGGTGCGGGCGGTGCCTGCCACCACTTCGGCGGCAAAGCGGGCCGAGGCTTCATCATAAATTTGCTGGTCGCCCCAGACATAGCGGCCCTCAAGCAGCGCCGTGCGGATCGTCAGATCCTCTTTCGCCATGCGGACCATCTCATCGAGCGAGCGGCTGGAATGGCCCACTTTCAGCCCCAAATCCCAGAGCGTGTAGAGCATCGATTCAATCACCTGCTCAGACCAGCCGGTTTGCTTATAGGGGGTCAAAAAGGCGATATCGATGTCTGACTGGGGGGCCATTTCTCCCCGGCCATATCCCCCAACGGCCAACAGCGCGATTCGCTCAGACGCTGTGGGATTGTTAAGCGGGTACAGGCGGTGGACGGTGAAATCGAACACCAGCCGCAACAGCTGATCGGTCAAAAACGCATAGCTTGCGGCAATTTCGCGGCCCTGAGTTGGGCGTTCCGCCAGCCGCCGGGCAATTTCGGCGCGGCCTGCGTCCATCGCCGGACGCAAAATCTGCACCGATGCCGCTCGCAACTTGGTCGCGTCATGGCCCTCTAGCGCCATCAGCGCGTCAGACAGCGACCGGCGCTCAATGATGGCACGACGTTGCGGAACAAGATGAAAGAGTTGCGGCATCGCTGCTGATATGCGCGTTTGTGCGCCAAGTCACAAGGCGGATTGGCGTTGGCCAAGAAGCTGGCTATGCCGCGCATTGGGGGCACCATGGATCAGACACAGCTTGAAAATTTGGCACGCACGGGCATGGACGCGCTGGCCGCAGGCGATGCTGCAAAGGCGCTGCCAGCATTTCTGGCCATTGCCGATGCTGGCAGCGCGACGGGCCGGCTCTGGTCGATGATTGCAGATGCCGCTGAGCAGCTGGGCAATCATGCCGTGCTTGACCGCGCTTTGGATATGCAGCTGGCGGAGAACCCCGGCGATATTCTGGCGCTCATCCGCAAAGGCGATGCGCATGTGCGGGCCGGAGATGATCGGGCGGCTGTAGGCTGGTATCAACACGCCCTGTCGCGCGCAGCGCAGATGAACCAAATGGACCCCGCCTTGGCCCGCCGTGTCGAGACAGCCCAAGCAGCGGCCAATGCAGCCGCCAGCCGATTTGAAGCGCATCTGCACGCACAAGTGGCAGATGCCGCCAATGACAGCCCAGTCCCCCCTCGCTTTGCCGAATCCTTGGCCATTTTAACGGGGCGCCAGCCCGTGCAGTTGCAGCAGCCCACGAGCTTTTACTATCCGGGCCTTCCGCAAATTGCCTTTTACGATCCGGCACGTTTTGACTGGGCGAAGCGACTGGAAGACGCTTATGACGATGTGCGCGCCGAACTTGAGGCTGTGCTCGCGGATGACCAAGGCATTGCGCCTTATGTGCAGGCAGACCCCAGCCGGCCCAATCGCGGCCATGCTTTGTTGAACGATGCGCGCTGGAGCGCCTTTCATTTCTTTCAAAATGGCGTGCCAATTGCAGAAAATGCCGCGCGCTGCCCCAAGACCATGGCCCTGCTCAACACCATGCCAATGCCGCATATTGCAGGCCGGTCCCCGATGGCGTTGTTTTCCATCCTTCAGCCCAAAACCCATATTCCGCCGCATTGGGGGATGCTCAATACGCGGCTCATCTGCCATTTGCCGTTGATTGTGCCCGAAAAATGTCGACTGCGGGTCGGCAATCATGACCGCACAGTTGAAGCGGGCAAGGTCCTGCTCTTTGACGACAGCATTGAACATGAGGCGTGGAATGACAGCGATGCGCTGCGCGTCATTTTGCTGTTTGAAGTGTGGCGGCCCGAGCTAGAAGCCACTGAACGCGCCATGCTGAAAACGCTGTTTGAGGCCGTTAGCCTTTATCCATCATCAGCCGCTTAAGCGCATAAAGCTGGTCCAACGCATCGCGCGGGGTAAGGCCATCAACATCCAAGGTTGCCAGCGCATCACGCAAGGGATCCCGCACCTCTTCTACCTTGGTGGCAGCAAATAGGGGCAGATCATCCAAGCCTGCTGCGAGGCCACCAGTCGCATCGCGGCCTGCCTCAAGCTTATCCAGCACGGCCTTGGCGCGCGCCAAAACCATGGGCGGCAGACCCGCCAATCGCGCGACAGCAATGCCATAGCTACGGTCTGCTGGGCCCTCACCCAGCTCATGCAGCAAGACCAGATCCCCGCGATATTCGCGCGCCCGCACATGGTGCAGTGAAAGTGCGGGCAGTGTTTCGGCAAGGCGTGTTAGCTCATGATAATGGGTGGCAAAGAGGCAGCGGCAACGGTTCACTTCATGCACCGCTTCCACCACAGCCCAAGCAATTGCCAAGCCATCATAAGTCGAAGTGCCGCGCCCAACCTCATCCAAAATGATGAAGCTGCGGTCCGTGGCCTGCGCAAGAATGGCAGCTGTTTCCACCATCTCTACCATGAAGGTTGAGCGGCCCCGCGCCAAATTGTCAGCCGCACCAACCCGGCTGAACAGCCGATCGACCAACCCCAAAGTCGCAGCAGAGGCCGGCACAAAACTGCCCGCCTGCGCCAACACGGCAATCAGCGCATTTTGCCGCAAAAAGGTAGATTTACCGCCCATATTGGGGCCTGTGACGAGCCAAAGCCGTGACTCTGGGGCCAAAGCCAGATCATTGGCGACAAAGCGGGTGCCATCCTTGGCAACGGCGGCTTCCACCACAGGGTGCCGCCCGCCCACCACCCCAAAGCGCGCATCGGGCGCAAAACTGGGGCGACACCAACCGCCTTCAATGGCGCGTTCGGCCAAGGCCGAGGCGACATCCAGCCGGGCCAACGCTTCGGCACTGTCTGAAATGGGCCGCGCACTTGCCAGCGCTAGCGCCACCAACTCGGCCAGATGCGCCGCTTCTGCCGCCAAGCTATGCGCCCCAGCTTCATTCACTTTCAGGGCCAGCTCGTGCAATTCGGGCGCGTTAAAGCGCACCACGCCGGCCAGCGTCTGCCGGTGGGTGAAGCCCGAGTCTGCGGCCATCAAGGGATCTGCATTTTTGGCAGACACTTCGATATGATAGCCCAGAACATTGTTATGCTTGATCTTTAGGCCGGCAATCCCCGTCTGGTCGCGATAGCGCGTCTCCAGCATCGCCATAGCCCGGCGGCCATCGCCCGACATGCTGCGCAATTCATCCAACGCGGGATCATAGCCTTCTGCAATATAACCGCCTTGTGCTGCATCGAGCGGGGGATTGGGCACAAGAGCACGGCTCAATTTTTCCACCAGCGCGCCATGGCCATCCAGCGCCGGGAGCAAGCCTGCCAAAAGAGGGGGAAGCGGCGTGGCACGGGCCAGCCGCTCGCGCAGCAGCCGCGCTTCGCCCAAGCCATCACGCAACATGCCCAAATCGCGCGGTCCGCCACGGCCAGCGGCTAAGCGCCCAAGCGCCCGGCCAATATCAGGAAGGGCGCGCAAGCTGGTGCGGACATGATCACGCAGACTGCCGTGATCGGCAAACCAGCTGACCAGATCAAGCCGATCTTCAATCGCACGGGCATCCATTAACGGCGCGGAAATATCAGCCGCCAAAAGCCGCGCGCCTGCCCCTGTTACTGTGCGATCAACGCTATCCAGCAAGCTCCCCGCGCGCGTGCCCCCTTGGGCGCGAACCAGTTCCAAACTGTCGCGCGTGGCGGCATCAATAAGCATATGGTCATTTGGCAGCCGCTGCACGGGCGGGGCGAGAAACGGCAGCGCCCCTTTGCCAACATGGTCCAAATAGCCAAGCAAACCCGCACACGCTGCAAGCTCTGCCTTGGAAAATGCACCAAAGCCATCCAGCGTGGCCACGCCAAAAAGCGATTTCAGCCGCGCTTCGCCTTCTGCGGGTAAAAAGCTGCTGCGCCCCCGCTCTGTCACGGCAGCCCCCAGGGCCTCAAGCGCGGCCCCTTCGGGCACAACAATTTCGGACGGGCCAAGCCGGGCAATTTCTGCTGCTATGCTGGGCAGCGGGACAGCCCCTGTTTCAAAGCGGCCCGTTGAAATATCAGCGGCGGCAAAACCAACATCGTCCCCTTGCGGGGCAAGCGCCACCAACCAATTGGCACTGCGCGCCTCCAGCAACGCTTCTTCGGTCAGCGTGCCCGCCGTCACCACGCGGACAATGCCGCGTGCGACCAAAGATTTGGATCCACGGGCCTTGGCTTCGGCGGGCGTTTCAATCTGTTCGGCAATCGCCACGCGGAAGCCCGCTTTGATGAGCCGCGCCAAATAGCCTTCGGCCGCATGGACGGGCACGCCGCACATGGGCACGGGCTGGCCCTGATGTTCCCCGCGCGCCGTCAGCGCAATGTCCAGCGCTTGGGCGGCTGCTTTGGCATCGTCAAAAAACAGCTCAAAAAAGTCACCCATGCGGTAAAAGAGCAGGCAGTCTCCCGCCTCCTCTTTGAGCGCCAGATATTGCGCCATCATGGGTGTGGCGCCCGTCGCGCCGGTCTGTGCCATAGCGAAGTGCGATAGCGGTTTTGCCAATTGGTGCAATCCCCGCTACCCGTAACGGCAAGAAGCGCCTAAGCGCGCAGCAAGACGTGATTAAAAAGGGAACCCAGACTGATGAGCGACTCCAAGGTACAATTTTCTGACCGTGAAGCGCTTCATTATCATGCCACCGGTCGGCCCGGAAAAATCGAAATTGTTGCCTCAAAGCCCATGGCAACTCAGCGCGATTTGAGCCTGGCCTATTCCCCCGGTGTTGCAGTTCCCGTCCAAGCCATCGCGGATGATCCAGCAACAGCCTATGATTATACCGCCAAGGGCAATTTGGTCGCGGTGATCTCAAACGGGACTGCCATTTTGGGCATGGGCAATTTAGGCGCGCTCGCCTCGAAGCCGGTGATGGAAGGCAAGGCAGTTCTCTTCAAACGCTTTGCCGATGTTGATTCGATCGACATTGAATTGAACACCGAAGACCCCGAAGCCTTTATCAACGCCGTCGCGCTGATGGAACCGAGCTTTGGCGGCATTAATCTGGAAGATATTGCTGCCCCTGAATGCTTCATCATTGAGCAAGCCCTGAAAGAGCGGATGAAGATTCCGGTCATGCATGATGACCAGCATGGCACGGCAATCATCGCGGCAGCAGGCCTTATCAATGCGCTGCACCTGACGGGCAAAGACATTAAGCAGGTGCGCGTGGTGGTGAATGGCGCAGGCGCCTCTGCCATTGCGTGTACAGAACTGATCAAGGCCGTTGGCGTGCCGCATGACAATGTCATCATGTGCGATTCCAAAGGTGTGATTTATCAGGGCCGAACTGAAGGCATGAACCAGTGGAAATCTGCGCATGCCGTGATCACGGATCGGCGGACGCTGACAGAGGCCATGGAGGGTGCCGACATATTCCTTGGCCTGTCCGTCAAAGATGCGGTCACGCCAGATATGGTCCGGTCTATGGGGGCCCATCCAATTATTTTTGCGATGGCCAATCCTGATCCCGAAATTACACCGCCGGCCGCCAAGGCCGTTCGCCCGGATGCCATTGTTGCCACAGGCCGGTCGGATTACCCCAACCAAGTCAATAATGTGCTGGGCTTTCCCTTCATCTTCCGCGGCGCGCTGGATGTGCGCGCAACGGCAATTAACGATGCGATGAAAATTGCAGCCGCCCGCGCCCTTGCCGAATTGGCGCGCCAGCAAGTGCCTGAAGAAGTGGCCGCAGCCTATGGCGGCACCACGCCCAGCTTTGGCCCTGACTATATTATCCCAGCACCTTTTGACCCGCGTTTGATGGAAATTGTGCCCGCAGCCGTCGCCCAAGCGGCAATGGACACAGGCGTTGCCACACGCCCCATTCTCGACATGGCCGAATATCGCAACTCGCTGCGTGCGCGGATGAACCCAACGACCTCGGTTCTGACGATGGCCTATGAAAATGCCCGCGCGCATCCCAAGCGCGTGGTGTTTGCCGAGGCTGAAGAAGAAGTTGTGCTGCGCGCAGCCATTGCCTTTCGCGATGGCGGCTGCGGCACGCCTGTCCTGGTGGGGCGCGACAATGTGCGCGATAAGCTGGCGGCGCTTGGCGTTGAAAATCCGGACAGCTTTGAATTGCACAATAGCCGCAACTCGCCGCTGGTGCCCAAGATGGTCGATATTTTGTATGAACGGCTGCAGCGCCGCGGCTATTTGCGCCGCGATTGTGAACGGCTCGTCAATCAGGATCGCAACGTCTTTTCATCGCTTCTCCTGAAAATGGGCGAAGCTGATGCTGTCATTACGGGCGTCACGCGCGGCTTTGGCCAGACGCTGCGTGAAGTGCGCCGCGTAATTGATCCCGCCCAAGGCATGACGCCTTTTGGGATGCACATTTTGGTGGGCCAGCACCACACGGTGTTCATGGCCGATACGACAGTCAACGAACGGCCGTCAGCCGAGGAATTGGCTGATATTGCAGAAGCCAGTGCCGCTGTTGCGCGGCGCATGGGGCATGAGCCGCGCGTGGCCTTTCTCTCATATTCCACCTTTGGCAATCCGCGCGGGACATGGCTTGATCCGCTGCGCGAAGCTGTCAGCATCCTCGATCAACGCGGTGTCAGCTTTGAATATGAGGGCGAAATGGCCCCGGATGTGGCGTTGAACCCCCGCCTGGCTGCAGCCTATCCGTTTAGCCGCCTCTCAGGGCCGGCCAATGTGCTTATCATGCCAGGCCTGCAAGCGGCCAATATCTCGGCAAAGTTGCTGCGTGAACTGGGCGGCGACTCAGTGATTGGGCCGTTCTTGGTGGGCATGGAAAAGCCGGTGCAGGTGGCCCCTATGGTGTCCACTGCCTCAGAATTGGTGACGCTGGCGGTTCTCGCCGCAAGCGGCATCGCTCGCTAATCCCTCGGCATGTAGCCCAGTTGCACGGCGCGACTGGGCTTATGCGCCGAGGCGCTGAAAAAGCTTAGTTGGGATTGTCCGTCGTGCCAGGGGACTCACCCAGCGCGCCGACTTGGCCAATATTGCCAAACAGCTCTTCAAAGAAGCTGCGGTCGCGGCCCAAAGTCTTGGTTTTCTTGGACGAGGGAGAGATTTTGGCAATGTCTTCCATGCCGCGGCGGTCCACTGTTGCGACATTGCCCGCCTCATCAAAGCTGACGCGCAACACCATCTGGTCGCTCGCTTTGGGCGTATTAAACGCATATTGGCGCGTGTTGCGGGCGAAGTAATAATAATCTTTCGCGCCAAATTGGCTCACCCAAGTGGGGCGGCCCAAAGTTTTTTCAACCGAATCGCGATTATCAACGCCGGGCTGAATGGCATCAACCAGCGTCATATCAGCAATAAAGCCCTGATGGCCGGCCAGCCGCGTGCAGGCCGTGGACGACAGCCCAATGGCCACCAAGACCAAAGCAGTTGCGAATTTGCGGTTCATGCACGACGACCTTTCCATAATGCGACCTTGCCTCTTGCTGAACAGGCCGCAACCCCCAATATGCCGGGAGCCGATGAACAACAAGCCAGTTGGGACAAATGGATGGCCTTTGGATTTTTAAAACGACTTTTTGCCCGGGATGAAGGGCGCGATGCGCTGTCCCCGCTCTATCGCGCCGTCATTGCTGAAGCGCGCACGCCCGATTGGTATCAAAAAGGCAATGTGGCCGATACAATGGATGGCCGCTTTGAAATGGTCGCCGCAGTTACGGCGCTCACCCTCTTGCGGCTCGACGCAGAAGGTGAGCCGGGCCGTGTGCCTGCGGTGATGCTAACCGAAATTTTTGTTGACGATATGGATGGCCAGCTGCGCCAAGAAGGCATTGGCGACATTGTGGTTGGAAAGCATATTGGCAAGATGATGGCATCGCTGGGCGGGCGGATGGACGCCTATCGCGCCGGCCTTGACGGTGGGGATCTTGAGGCCGCCTTGATCCGCAACCTCTATCGCACCGAAGATCCGGGGAAAAAGCCACTCGCCTTTACAGCGGCACGGCTGCGTGATCTGTGGGCGCGGCTTTGTGCAACGCCGCTTGATGCCCTTTTGGCTGGCACAATAACGGACCCCAAAAAATGACCCCGGAATTTTCCCGCACCTATAAGCTCGACACGCTTGGCCAGCCGCGCACTGTTAACATCAGCGCAGAGGCGGCAGAGCGCACGGCGCTGGCCGACCGATTTGCGCTGCAAGCGCTTGACCGGCTTGAGGCGCGCGCCACGCTGAGCACAAGCGCACAAGGGATTGAAGTGGCCGGGCATTTACGGGCTGACGCTGTGCAAGCCTGTGTCGTGACAGGAGATCCTGTCCCCGCACGCATTGACCAAGAATTTACGGTGCGCTTCGTGCCCGAAACCACGCCAGACGCCGATGAAATTGAACTCAGCGCCGATGACTGTGACATTATGGAGCATGACGGCCAGCAGATCGATTTGGGCGAGGCCGTAGCCCAAAGCTTGGGGCTAGCGCTGGACCCTTATCCCCGCAGTGCCAATGCGGAAGCACGGCTACGCGAGGCGGGCGTAAAATCAGAAGAAGAGGCAGGCCCTTTTGGCGCCTTGGCCGCGCTGAAGGACAAGCTCCAGGGAAAATAAACGCGTCTAGCGCGTGAGCAAAAACACTGCGTGTTCCGCACGCAAATTTGCCGCGCCCGCGCTGATCAGCTTTTCCCCGCGCAAAAACCATTGGCCCTCAATGCGAATGCCGCGTTCCGCAATGTAACTGCGGAAATCATCAATGGTGACATGGTGAATATTGGGCGTGTCATACCAACGGGCAGGCAATTGCTTGGTCACGGGCATGGTGCCACCAAACATCAGGGCCATGCGGATGCGCCATTGGGCAAAATTGGGGAAAGAGACAAAGGCCATGCGCCCAATGCGCAGCAATTGATCCATCACCAAATCAGGCCGCATGGTGGTTTGCAGCGTTTGCGAGAGAATGGCGTAATCAAAAGCGGCATCTGGATAATCCGCCAAATCTGTATCCGCATTGCCCTGAATGACCGACAAGCCCCGCTCCACACAGGCGGTCACATTATCGCGGTCGAGCTCCATACCGCGGGCATCAGCTTGTTTTTGATCGCGCAGGGCCGCCATCAAAGCGCCGTCGCCACAGCCAATATCGAGCACGCGGCTGGCAGGCGCAATTTCCCGCGCGATAATCGCAAGGTCAGGCCGCAACACCATTACAGACCCCCAGCTGACAAAAAGCCATCCACAACACGGTCCAGCTCTGGCACATCAAGGAGGAAGCTATCATGCCCAAAGGGGGCAGAAAGCTCCATAAAGCTGACTGGCGCGCCGCCTGCATTCAAGGCGTGGACAATGTTGCGCGATTCCGATGTGGGGTAGAGCCAATCGGTATCAAAGCTCACCACGCAAAAGCGCGTGGCAGACCCGCGAAACGCATTGGCCAAATGCCCGCCATGGTCTTCAGCCAGATCAAAATAATCCATGGCGCGCGTGATATAGAGATAAGAATTGGCATCAAAGCGGCCCGTAAAGCTGAGGCCCTGATAGCGCAAATAGCTTTCCACTTGGAAATCCGCATCAAAGCCAAAGGTCTTGCTTGACCGATCTTGCAGACGGCGGCCGAATTTTTCAGTCAATCCAAGCTCAGACAAATAGGTGATGTGCGCGGCCATGCGCGCCACTGCCAGGCCAGCATCAGGCGCTTTGCCATCATGATAATAATCGCCGCCGCGCCAATTGGGGTCCGCCATAATGGCTTGGCGGCCAACCTCATGAAACGCAATATTCTGGGCGGAATGACGGGCAGTGGAGGCAATAACCAAGGCCGCGCGCACCCGCCTGGGGTAAGTTGCAGCCCAAGTCAGCGCCTGCATGCCGCCCATTGAGCCGCCGACCACGGCGTAAAGCGCATCAATGCCCAAATGGTCGAGCAACATGGCTTGCGCGCGCACCATGTCGCGAATGGTGATGACGGGAAAGCGCATGGCATAAGGCTGGCCATCCGGCCCAAGCGATTCTGGCCCGGACGAGCCCATGCAGCTGCCAATCACATTGGGGCAGATGACACAGAAGCGATTGGTATCAATGGGCTTGCCGGGGCCAACCATGCGCGTCCACCAGCCGGGCTTGCCCGTAATCGGGTGCGTTGAGGCAACGTGCTGATCCCCTGTCAGGGCGTGACACAGCAGAATCACATTGCTGGCATCTGCATTCAGCGTGCCATAGGTTTCATAGGCAATATCAACAGGCGCAAGCACGCCGCCGCCATCGAGCGCCAGCGGCTCGGCAAGCGTTAATTTACGATCAAGGCCAAAACGCGTGTCTGCCATGGCGTGGGGCTAGGGGCGGCAGGCGGGCATTGTCAACCAATCCCATGCGTGAGCGTGGTTTGACCGACATTCCCTGCCCGTCTAAGGCGCAGGACATGACTGGACCCACACCAAAGCCCTGGATCATGGATATTGCCCCTTATGTTCCGGGCAAATCCAAAACAGATGACGGCCGCGTTGTTGCCAAGCTGTCGTCAAACGAAAACCCATTGGGCACAAGTGAACAGGCGCGGGCCGCCTTTTTGCGCCATGCTGGCGATTTAGAACGCTATCCTGATGCAGGCGCAACCGCGCTGCGCGCGGCATTGGCATCCGCGCATGGCCTTGACCCAGACCGGATTATCTATGGCACGGGGTCTGATGAAGTGCTGCATTTGGCTGCTGGCGCTTTTGCCGGGCCGGGCGATGAAATTATTTTCATGAAATACGGCTTTGCCGTTTATGAAATTGCGACCCGCCGCGTCGGGGCCACCCCCATTATCGTACCTGATGCCGATTATGCGACCGATGTGGACGCCATCTTGGCGCATGTCACGGATAAGACGCGGATCATCTTCATCGCCAACCCCAATAACCCAACGGGCACCTATTGCCCGCGGGCGGAAATTGCCCGGCTCCATGCCGCACTGCCCAGCCATGTGCTGTTGGTGCTGGACCATGCCTATGCGGAATATCTCACGCCTGACGAAGATGATGGCGGGCTAGAGCTGGCCAAAACAGCGACCAATGTTCTTGTCACGCGGACCTTTTCTAAAATTTATGGGCTGGCGTCTGAACGTGTGGGCTGGGGCTATGCCAGCCCAGCCATTATTGATGCCATGCACCGCATTCGTGCGCCCTTTAGCTTTTCCATTGCCGCGCATGAAGCTGCCATTGCCGCTGTTGCGGACACGGATTTTGTTGCCCAAAGCCGGGCGCATAATGCCCAGTGGCGGGCGTGGTTTGCCAATGAAATTGCCAAGCTTGGCAATGCTGGGCTGCGCGCCATTCCCAGCAAGGCGAATTTCCAATTGGTGATTTTTGAAGGCGCCGTCAGCGCCGAGACAGCCTATCATGGCCTGATGGACCGCGGCTATATTGTCCGTTGGCTGCCCGGCCAAGGGCTGGGCCAGGGCTTGCGGATTACCATTGGGACTGAGGCCGAAACCCGCGGCGTGATTGCAGCCTTGCGCGAGATAACAGGGGCAGGCGCCTAATGGCTGAGACACCGCCTTTTGCGCATGTCGCGATTATCGGGCTGGGGCTGATTGGCTCTTCCATTGCCCGCGCGGTGCGCGCCGCCATGCCCGAGGTGGAGCTGTCTGGCTTTGATGCCAATGCCGAAAGCCGAGCCACAGCCCGCACGCTGGGGCTGGCCGATCGCATTGCTGAGAGTGGGGCAGAGGCCGTCACCAACGCGGATCTGGTTATTTTCTGCGTGCCTGTGGGCGCAATGGGCCCAGCGGCGGCCGAGTTGCGCCATGGCCTAAAACCCAGCGCGCTCATCAGCGATGTCGGCTCATCCAAAGCCAATGTGCTGGCAGAGTTGCAAGCCGCCCTGCCTGACCATGCCATTCTGCCTGCCCACCCCGTGGCGGGCACGGAACGCAGTGGGCCTGATGCCGGCTTTGCAAGCTTGTTCCAAAATCGCTGGTGCATCCTAACCCCGCCCGAAACGGCCGCGCCAGACCATGTCGATCAGCTGACACGCTTCTGGCAAGCGCTGGGGGCCAATGTTGAGATCATGGATCCACAACATCATGATTTGGTGTTGGCGGTGACCAGCCATTTGCCGCACCTGATTGCCTATACCATTGTCGGCACGGCCTCTGATCTGGAATCTGTGACGCGCAGCGAAGTCATTAAATATTCGGCAGGCGGCTTTCGGGATTTTACGCGCATTGCCGCGTCTGACCCGACGATGTGGCGGGATGTTTTCCTGTCCAACAAGGATGCTGTTCTGGAAATGCTGCAGCGTTTTTCAGAAGATTTGACGGCGCTGCAACGCGCGATCCGTTGGGGCGATGGCGATGCGCTGTTTGATTTGTTCAGCCGCACGCGCGCCATTCGTCGCAGCATTATTGAAGAAGGCCAAGATGATGCCCGGCCCGATTTTGGACGGTCAGGCAGCTAAAATTCTGCGTCTTTCGGCTTAGCTATTGAGTGCGTTAATTGCCTTATGGACACGCGCCTCAATGTCTTCGCGCGGGAGACCGGGGGGAATTTCTGCCCCCACGCTCAACGTCACAATGCCGGGCCGTTTCACAAAGCCGCGTGGCCATAATTTGCCGCTATCCAAGGCAACGGGAATGACGGGCAAGCCCAAAATCTTATACAAGCCAGCAAGGCCCGCGCGCAGCTCTGGCTGTTCGCCATGGGGCACACGCGTGCCTTCTGGAAAAAGAATAATCGGTCGGCCCGAGGCTTTGGCGCGTTTGGCCTCGGCAATCATCCGGCGCATGGCAGCAGCCCCGGCATCCCGATCCACGCCAATGGATCCATGCGCCCGCGCCGCATGGCCCCAGCCAAAAATATCCAGCAATTCCTGCTTCATCACGACAACAGGGCGGCGGAACAGCGCCAATGTCTCAACGGTTTCATACATGGATTCATGTTTGAAAACATAAAGCGCCTGCCGATCATCCAGCGTGCCAATCACCTGGGTGCGAATGCCCAAAATGAAGCGCGCACAAAAGCGATGCCACAAAGCCCAGCGACGGGCGCCAAAAATAGTCGCGCGCTCGCCAAAGGGCACAAGCGCCCAAGCAAGCCCAACCACGGGCACGCTGCCCAAATAAAAGATCAGCGTGAACAAAAGCGAGCGGACAAGGGCAATCATGCTGCGTGCCCTAACTCAAGTGCCACGGCCCGCGCCAGCAGCTTGTTATATTCTTTGAACAATTGGAGCAGGCTGAAATCCCCTGCCACCGCATCGCCCACAATCTCGACATCGTCGCCCACGCTGTGCGCCAGTTCCAGCTGGGCGCGGCGCAAATGCCAATCACTGGTGACCAACCGGACGGACCGAAACTGATGCGCCTTAATCCAGCGGGCCGTTTCGCGCGCATTGGAAATTGTATCAATTGACGCCTTGTCGAGATCAATACAGCAGCGCGATAAATGGCGGGGCACATTCATCGCGACTTCGAGTTCGCGGCGGCGCACACTGGCATCAACGCCAGACACCAGCAGCCGCTTGGCAGCGCCTTTTTCCAAAATATCGAGCCCGCGTTGAAACCGCCCGGGCGCGCCCGTCAGCACCACCGCGGCATCGGTGCGTATATCTGCCGAGGCTGGCCGCGGCAGAAACACGGCAAACCCAATAAGCCCCAGAAACCAGAGCAAGAAAGACAAAGCGATGAGCCGACGGATCATAGCATATGCCTTAGCGCCGCCAGCACGGTGAGGCGAGCCGCAAGCATCGCCAGCAGCGCCGTTGCCAAGGGCAGGGCCAGCAATGCCAGCCAGCCGATAGCGCCCAAGCCCAATGATCCCAGCAATTCTGATCCCATGGCCGTAAATCTATAGCCCAAAAGCAAAATTGCCAAAGAGCCCGCAAAAAGGCCAAGGCTGGCGCCAAAAAGCGCGTCTAAACCCAAACGGCGTTGAAACAACCGGGCAATTTGCGGATCACTGGCGCCCAACAAGTGCATCACCTCAATTGTGGCGCGATGGGTGTTGAGCGCACTGCGCGCGGCCAGCACAATGATGGCACAACAAGCGGCGGCCATCAGCAGCACCAAAAGGCCCGCTAGCCACACCAAGCTGCCCATCACCCCCACCAGCGGGCCAAGCCATTGGCCATGCGGCTCTAACCGAGCAGAAGGAGCCAAATCTGCCACGGCCTGCCTCAAACGCGGCAGGGTTTGGGGCTTAGTGGGATCCAGCACCACATCAATCATCATGGGCACGGGCAAATCAGCATCGAGCCCCGCCTTGCCAAACCATGGCTCTAACAGGGCCGTTACCTCTGCTGTGCTGACACGCTGGAACAAGCGGACACCGTCTTGGCCCGCCAAATAGCGCTCCAGCGCATCGGCTTGTTTGGCCCGGCGGATGGGGTTAGCCTCCACCAGCTGCAGCGTCACCCGCCCCGCTAAATCCGCATCCAGCCCCGCAGCCCCACGCGACAGCGCAATCCCCATGGCAGCGGCCAGCACAGTCAGAAAAATCATGACTGCAATCACCCAGGGCATGGGGCCCGCCATCCGCCCTTCGGGAAAGAGCTGCGCTTCGGCAGGCGGCAAATCTGGCAGCGAGAACCGCATCAGCGCACACCCACAGGATCAACCAACCGCCCCTGATCGAGACGCAGCATCTGGCCATGGTCAAGCGCAGTTAGCAACTGCACATCATGTGTCGCGACAATAACAGTTGTGCCCAATTGGTTCAGCGCCTCAAACAAGCGCAACAAGCGCAGCGCCATATCTGGGTCGACATTGCCCGTTGGCTCATCCGCAATCAGCACATCTGGCCGGGTGATGACGGCCCGGGCAATGGCGACGCGTTGCTGTTCTCCCCCCGACAGTGTTTGCGGCAAAGCATCCGTCCGGGCGCCCAGCCCAACCCAGTTGAGAATTTCCGTAACCGGCTGGCCAATGGCAGCTTCATCTTGGCCCGCCACGCGCAACGGCAGGGCGACATTCTCAAAAATCGACAGATGCGGGATCAGCCGAAAATCTTGAAACACAACGCCAATGCGCTGGCGATAGGCTGGCAGCTTATCACGCGCCATCGTGACCATATCATCCCCAAAGAGGCGCACGACGCCGCGGCTGGGGCGCTGGGCCAAATAGAGAAGTTTTAAAAGCGATGTCTTACCGGCGCCAGACGGCCCAGTGAGAAAATAAAACCCGCCGCGATCGAGCGAGAAACTAAGGTCGGAAAGTGTTTCCGAGGCATTCCCGTATCTTAGGCCCACATTTTCAAACTGGATGATGTGCGTCATGCGTCCAGCGACACCTTGCGAGCTGAAGAATATGCGTATTTGTAGAACAGGCGCTGGCCGTGATCCAGCCTTGATTGCACGCAGCGCCTCTTGCCACATAGGGCCATTCAGTGCTTAGAGACGAGCGACACGCCAGTTTGAGGGGCTGAATTCCACAATGATCCTGTCTTGTCCTGCCTGCCATACGCGTTATCTTGTTCCAGATACCGCGATCTCAGGCGCCGGCCGCCAGGTTCGCTGCGCCTCATGCCGGCATAGCTGGTTCCAACCGGGGCCCGAAGCGCCCCCGGCGCCCGCAGCAGAGCTGCCCCTGCCGCCACCCGGCCCAATCGCCGCGCCTCTCCCGCCCATGCCCGCGCTTGGCCAAACGCGGATGGACAGCGCCTTAGAGGCAGACTTTGCCAGTCCGGACGCGCGGGTCGCAGCACCCGGCACCGCGCCTCACGCGCGCGAAGGCCGCCTCCGCCGCTTATGGCGCAACCCAACCGCGCGCCTGACAAGCGCCGCTGTTGTCTTAGCTTTGCTGCTCATTGGCGGCATTGGGGCCTTGTACTATTTCGGTCTGCCCCAGCAATTGGCGTTTTTGCAGGCAAAAAATGGCCGCGCCTCCGTTCCCTTGTTGCTCGAAGTCCAGCGGCGCCCTGAACGCCGCATCTTAGAAAGCGGCAATGAGCTATTTGCTGTTTCGGGCCGGATCGTAAACCCGACCAGCGATGACCAATCTGTTCCCGATATTCGAGCCGAATTGCGCGATGCCCAAGGCAAGGTCGTCTATGGCTGGACGATCACGCCGCCTCGGCGCAGCATTGAAGCCAAAAGCGTGATGGAGTTTAATTCGGCTGAGGTGAATGTGCCGCGCGGGGCAAAAGAGCTGAATCTGAGCTTCTAAACCTTAAAAAAGCTGCGTCCTGTTGAGATCGGCGAAAGCCATTGCCCCCAGCCTAAGCCTCTGCTAGAGGCGCGCCCTGTTGTTTGCCCGGTACAGGTTTCTGTCACGGCAAATTGGCAGAAAAATGTGCGGTCGTGGCGGAACTGGTAGACGCGCAACGTTGAGGTCGTTGTGGGCGAAAGCCCGTGGAAGTTCGAGTCTTCTCGACCGCACCATTTAGTCCGGGGTCCTCTCCCAGACAGACAAAAACCCGCTGGAAGCAGGGCTGAAAGGCCCGGTTTTCGGCGGGTTTTTTGGTATTTAGGTTTTGGGTCTGGGGCGCTGCACGTCTCCACCCGTGCTGTAGACTCTGTGGTTTGTCCTGATAATCTCCACGCTAGCATTTTTTGCTTCGGGAGAGGGGCTTGCCCAAAGATCTGAAAAGGAAACGCATTGTTGTCACCGGAGCTGCATCGGGCATCGGTCGCGCAATTGCCGAGTCTGCTGCCGGGCGGGGCGCGCGCGTTCTGCTTGCGGACATAGATGCACTAAAGCTGGAAAGCGCAGCTAGGGCTGCGGGTCCATCTGCGAAGACATGTCTTTGCGACGTCTCTGATCACAAGTCAGTTGAGGCTCTAGCCCTACAAGCTCAGACGCTCATGGGCGGCTGCGATATGGTTTTCGTGAACGCTGGGATCATCTCATCATCACGGTTCGTCAAATTCTCGCCAGAAACCGTCGACAAGATTCTGGGCGTTAATGTGCGCGGTGCATGGAGCACCGCTGCCATTTTTGCTCGTCAAATGATGGATGCGGGCCAAGGCGGGCATATTTGTTTCACTGGGTCGGAACATTCCCTGGGCCTCCAACATGCGGGGGCGGCGATCTACACAGCCTCCAAGCACGCCGTTCTCGGGCTTGCTGAGGTGTTGCGCGCTGAAATGCCTGAAGAGATCAAAGTCAGCATTCTTTGCCCGGGCCTAACAGCAACGGCACTTGGCTCTCTTCCTGCAGCGGCGTTGTCAGACGCGGCTGCCCGTGCCGCACGGAGGCAGGCGAAGGTGCAAGCGCGCGGTATGCCCGCGCGTGAAGTCGCGCAAGCAGCGATAGACGGCGCCCTTAAGGGTGATTTTTATATCATGACACACGCCCACGCCGTGCGCGCCGCAGAATACCGTTACGAAGAAATCCGAGCTGCCTTTGAGCAGCAGGCGCCCCCAGAGAGAAATGGTGACCAATATGAGGTGAACAGAGTCCTCGCAGAGGTGCTGGCGGAAGAGGGCAAGAAATAGGCTGCTGTCGATAAAACGCCCTTTAGTCGTATCGGATAAGAGATATCAATTTTTCGGGATCAACACACGACCGCTCCACTAGCTTTGCCAACTGCTTGTGACATCGCCCGTTCGCCTTAGCGATCGCCACTAGAGACAACTTCGGGTTCTCTATCACCAGAAGTCGCGCTTCAAACGCCTCAGCAAGCTTCAGGATGGCCTTGTCGTTGCGTTTCGGCAGTTGTGGCTTAGGTGCCTGCTGTTCCGCGCCCGGGATAACTAATCTGATCTGATGACCCTTGCGCGCTCGGGTCGCCTCAACTGAGAGTGTGATCGGTTGGGGCTTGCTGGCTTGGGGTAGGTGCAGTTGCTCTCTGAGTTTAGCCGGGCTGATACCTATCTCAACGCGTCCTGCATGGAGCGGGACCCTTTCGATTAGCCTAGTGATCAGCTTGTGCTTATTGCCTGGCGCGCCACTTCTGAGCGTGGCCGCTGCAAGATCAGCTTGCGCAAGGGCATTCTGTAAAGTTGTCGCCTCAACGTCTTCCCATACGAGTTTTGATATCTCAGCCGGGCTGTTGAGATATCGGGCGATCCTATTGGTCGTCAGCTGCTCAATATCATGCGCATTGATGCGCCATGTAGGGCTGGTGTCGGTCTTGTCCGTCCGCGTGATGTAATAGCGATAGCGCTTGGCCTTGGCCTTGGAGGCATGGGATGGGGTCATTGGCCTGTTGTCGCTGTCATAGAGGATGCCTGTGAGTAGGCTTGGATGTTGTGATCTCATTCGGGTGGAGCTGCCCGAGGCATTGTCCTTCAACTTGGCTTGAACCTGATCGAACAGCTGTTGGTCCACTATGGCTTCATGCTCTCCGGGATAGACCTGTCCCTTGTGCTCGATCTTACCCAGATAAATGGAGTTGGAGAGCAGGTGATAGAGCGTGCCGCGCCTGAACGGGCATCCACCCTTGTGCGGGCCGCTGGCCCGGTGCTGCATCTTGGTGGTGTAGCCTTGTTTGTTCAGATGGTCGGCTAAGTCCTGGACGGATGCGTGCTTAAGATATTGCGCAAGGATATATCGGACGAGCTTGGCTTCTTGTGGGTTTGGGATGAGCCGTCTGCTCTCTAAGTCGTAGCCTAAAGGCACAGGCCCACCCATCCACATGCCTTTGCGTTTTGAGGCCGCAATCTTGTCCCGGATCCGCTCGCCTGTGACCTAGCGTTCGAACTGGGCGAACGAGAGAAGCATGTTGAGGGTTAATCTTCCCATGCTGGTGGTGGTGTTGAACGACTGGGTGATGGAGACAAAACTGGCCTTGGCTGCATCTAATACATCGACGATCTTGGCGAAGTCAGAAAGGCTTCGGGTCAATCGGTCGATCTTATAGACAAGGATGATATCGACCTTCCCTGCCGCGACATCAGCCAGCAGGCGCTTGAGCCCTGGGCGCTCCACATTGCCGCCTGAGTAGCCGCCATCATCATAGCGCTCTGGGATCAGTTCCCAGCCTTCATGCTTTTGGCTCAAGGCATAAGCCGCACAGGCTTCATATTGTGCATCTAGGCTGTTGAACTCTTTCTCTAGCCCGTCCTCGGTCGACTTGCGGGTATAGACCGCACAGCGGGAAATGGTCTCAGCCATTACGCGCTATCCCAAAGAACCGGGGACCAGACCATCTAGTGCCAGTGACCTCTCGAGCAATCTCGCTGAGTGAGCCATAAAGCTTGTCTCCATAGAGGTAGCCTTCTTCTCGAACCTCAACACTAATTGTTTTGCCGTTCCATTCTCGAACCAGGCGGGTACCGACTGACAAAGAAGAACGGACACGATCAACCCGCTTCTCGATCTTTGGCATCCGGTGTTCAGTGAGGACGCGTTCGAACTGAGCCAGCACCCAATCAGGGATGCCGCCATAGGCTTGTTCGCGAACGCGTTGGGCATAGAGAAGGCGCAGCAGACGAAGCGGGATATTGGGAGGTTGCAAGCCGCCATGGAGATCTTCCCAACGCACCCGCAGTTCCTCGAGAGACAATTTTTCTAGTTCGGTTTCTAAATCCATCGGGCGGCCTTCAGATCAAGCAGGACCAATTACCTGCTTCCACCGCCCCGAGCCCCAAGGGTCAGCCCCAATGAGGCGCTGCAGCGTTAGCCAACGCAGCCATGCACTGCGCTACTGCTCGAATTATAATTTAAGTCCAGCGGAATGTGCTTGGTCTATTCCGCATGGCGCGCCATGCGGAATGAAGAGGCGAACTGGTTCGTGTTGTTTTCGACCTAACCTAAGCTAGTCGGCGATGATCTGCGAACAAGCTATTTTTCATCTCGGTTATTATCATTGAGGGCATAGGAAGATCTCGGCCGCCGCCAAAGCGGCAAGCAGATGTTCCCTCTCGTGACAATGGTGGCCTGCAATGCCTATGATGACATCATGTATCTGAAAGCCAAGATGTTCAGCGCCACGATCGGTGGGCTTTTTGGGGCCATCCCAATCACCCTGTGCATATTTATGCAGCCGATTTCGCCAGCGTTTGCGCAAGCCGTTAGTCGAGACGCGTTGCAGGCAGTGGTTGCGGCCGACCCGCGGCCCATGGCCCTGTTCGTGACGGGCAAGGGGATGGCTTCGCCGTTCGCTGTGTCGACAGTTCGGAAGGACGGCATGGCTGCAACTCCAGCCCTTGGACCCGACACGCCAGTGCGTGTTGCCAGCAATACAAAAACGTTCGTGGCTGCAACAGTCTTGCGGCTGTGGGAACAAGGGCGCATCGATCTCGACGCAGCGATTGGGCCGCTCATGTCGCCAAGACTGGACGAGCTGATGCGGAACGGCGGCTATGACACCGCCCGGATCACGGTGCGGCATCTGCTCAGTCACAGTGCCGGTATCTATGATCATGCCCAGGACGAGCGTTATCTGCCATTGGTTCTCTCGCAGCCGGGCAAGCACTGGACCCGTGAGGACCAGCTGCGCCTGGCGGTGACGTGGGGCAAGCCGCTAAATCCGCCCGGCACGGTCTTTAAATATTCTGACACGGGCTACATCCTTGTTGGCGACATCATCGAGCGGATTACAGGCCAGTCTTTGGGCAAAGCGATACGCACGCAACTGCAACTGGATCGCCTGAAGTTGCAGTCGACCTGGTGGGAGTTATTGGAGGACAAGCCCCGCCATGCGCCGTGGCGCGCACGCCAGTTCATCGGAGATGCAGAGGTCACGGATCTTGACGCCAGTGTGGACCTACATGGCGGGGGTGGCCTCGTGATGTCGGCCAAGGATCTCGCGATACTCACCGCAGCACTGTTCGAGGGGCGCCTCTTCGATCGCCCCGGCACCTTGCAGGAGATGTTGTGGCAGGGGCCGCACAAAGGCGCTGACGGTTATCGCCTTGGCGTCTTCGTCGGGCAGGCCAACGGCCGCGATTACTATTGGCACAGCGGCTATTGGGGCAGCGTCGCATATTATGTGCCTGACACAGGGATTGCTGTCGCCGGCGTCACCAACAACCAGGATGCCTATCGTAGGCTGGTGAGTGCTGTGCAAAAGGCGGCAGGTATCGCTGTGCGTTGACTGACACATTTGGTTTGCGACGGCGAGCCGCCAAAATATTCCGACCTGATGCCGCGCCGTCACGGACCTACCCAAGGTCTATTGGTATTGGCCGACAAGGCCCTAGGCCTTACTGCTCGTTAATAGCGAACCCTTTCGACCTTGATGCCGTGCTTCGTCAGAAGGTTTTGCACACTATTATCACCTGTAAGATGGCCTGCGCCGACGGCAACAAAGACTACACCTGGACGAGAAAGGCGATCTTTTAGCTCTGCGGCCCAACGGACATTGCGTTCGGTTAGAAGTATTCGAGCCGTCTCCGGCGTTTGTTTCATTTCCTCATTCATAAGGCGCCCCGTTCCCTCGGCATCACCACGCGCCCATTGCTCGATCATTTTTGAGATAACCAAAAGGGCTTCCTCGCGGCGCTTGGTAAGATCGCGCACCCCAACCAACTGCTCCGCCTCGGGCGTCGCATCCAGCATGGCGAACTGTTGCTCAGGCGTCTCAAAGGCGGTGATCGTCTTGCCAGCTTTGCGAGCCGCCGCAGTTAAAATCTGCTCTCCGCCCGAAGTCGGATCATAACCCGCCTTGGCATACATGAGCGCTACTGCCTGAAGGCCAATGAACCAGGGCTCGAATGGCTCAAGTTGATCCGCAGGCAAGCCGATCTCGCTCAGCGCTTTAACGTAGGACGCATGGTCTTCCTTCGATAAACGTTGGGCCATTGTGCGACCATTGGGGTCCATGGCGTACTTCATCACCAGTGGTCCCATGCTGGCCGGATTATCGACAGGCAAAAGTTCCAACTTGAGTTCATCCGACGCCTTGAAAGCGTCTGCGATCCCTTCATCAAACCAAGACAAGTTCTTGGGAAGAAGGTGCACGGTCCCGAACAAATATATGGTCGTATCGGCGTCACGCATCACCCATAGTGCAGGGTCAGCATCTACCGGCTTGGCGAACGCCGGGGCAGCCGCAAGTCCACAGGCAAAGGCAATCGCGACCAGCGATTTTTTCAGTCGGATTTTCATGAGATAGGCTCCGATAACATCGTGATTAGATCATCCGCCAGAGCTTAACGGCGGAATAATAGAGAGCAGCTGAGCCAGCCATGAGGAGAAAAACAACGGACAGGCTCAAATCAGAGGCATGGCCCATCTCAGCCAAGATCGCCCATGGAACACCGACAGCGAATGCGACATGCATGCCGAAAGTGTTAGCCCATAGGTTGTCCTTAACCTCAACCTCATCGGCCCATTTGTAAAACCAAAATGAAAAACCTCCGATCAACAGGCCACCAACTGCTGCGAATGACCAGGCCGTCATGCGAGAAAACTCTAGGTTCCCGTCTTTGGCTAGTCCCAAGCCTAAACCGGTGGCCAAGCCGAGAAGCAAGCTGAAGAGAAAAATCGCGTAAAAGACCCGTCGGCGGCGGCGAGAGCGGGCCTCGCCAGAAGAAGTAAATGGGGAAGATGTATCTTGTGCTGTCATTGTTCAGTCTCCAGTCGGATCAGTCTGGTCGCTGTTCGGCAAATATCTGTTCCACCGTGAGGTCGAACAAATGGGCGATGCGAAAGGCCAAGCTCAAAGAGGGATCGTGTTTCCCATTCTCAATCGCGTTGACCGCCTGACGAGACACATCAAGGCGACCAGCTAATTCAGCTTGGGTCCATCCTTTTTCAGCTCTTAGAATTCTCAATCGGTTCTTCATGCCATCCTGTCCAATGTCAGGTTTTCTGGCTATATGTCAGGTTAACATTACAATGTCAAGTAATCCTGACACACCGCCCTTCATGGCCATTCCTAAAATAGAAATTGGGCCACTCAGAAGGGGGCAGATCACCGGTTCAGCATCGTGAGCTTGGTCGATCAGATTGCTGTAATTTAATCGAGCTAAAAGCTGGGCGCCTTTATCTGAGCAGTCATCGAGCGAGCAACATCATCATTGACTGGCTGTAGGCAATTAAGCATGCCTGGTTTATCTAATTGGGAGACGTTCATGCGGTTTATTCGCTGGCCTGTTCTCAGCATAATGTTGCTGATCGTAAGCATGCTTGTGGCGGCTGGAGCCAAGGCCGAAGCGGCGTCTGCCGGCAGAGCGGCCTACCAAAAATACTGTGCATCATGCCACAATGCCAACTTGGCGGGCAGTGCACATGGTGCCGCTTTAGTGGGCGAGCCGTTCCGCAACCGCTGGGCCAAAGGCGGCGTGCCCCCCTTGGCTACCTTCATCCGCAACATGATGTCGATGAATCTGCCGGCCGGCGCGCCGCCTACCGTGGTCGATAACATCGCGACCTTCCTATTGACCAGTAACGGCATTGTGGTGAGCGAACAAAAGCCACAAGAAAATACGTGGCAAGGGGCTGCTGGCATTATGGAGGCCGCCCAAAGCGCTGGGGGCTGGGTGAACCGCCCAACATCTTTCAGGTCGCCAGTCACCGATGCCCTGCTACAAAATCCACCCGCTGCGGATTGGCTGCATTGGCGCCGGACGTCAGACGGTCAGGGCTTTAGCCCGCTTTCAAGCATCAATACCCGCTCGGTAGGTCGCCTGCGGCTTGCTTGGGCGATGACGATGAAAGACGGTAGCAATCAGCCGACACCCCTCATCCATGACGGCGTGATGTACCTTACCCATCCGGGCAATGTGGTGCAGGCGATAGACGCTGCAAGCGGCAGCCTGCTGTGGGAATATAGCTACCCGTACCCGGAGGATTCGCGCACTCTCGGAGGCCCAACACGCAATATCGCGCTATATCAGGACAAGGTGTTTCTGGCCACTTATGACGCGGCCATTGTTGCGTTGGACGCGCGCACCGGCAAAATGGCTTGGCGAACAGTGAAGGCAGATTATCGCCAAGGCTATACCCACACAGCAGGGCCTTTCATCGCCGCCGGTGTTGTGGTCAGCGGCATCAACGGTTGCGAACGCTACAAGAAAACAGGATGCTTCATTACCGGCCACGACCCCAACACCGGCGAAGAGCTGTGGCGCACCTCGACCATCGCTCTGCCCGGCGATCCCAATGAAGCCAGTTGGGGAGGCCAACCCGTTGAACTGCGCGCCGGCGGCGACAACTGGATTACCGGGAGCTATGACCCTCAGTTAAACCTGTATTTTTTCGGCACATCTCAGGCGAAACCTTGGGTCGCGGCCAGCCGCGGCATGACGCCGGCAGACGCCGCCCTTTACACCAACTCGACTCTGGCGCTCGACCCGCGAACCGGCAAGTTGCAATGGTACTTCCAGCATGTGCCTGGTGAAACACTCGACATGGAAACCGGCTTTGAGCGGGTGCTGGTGGATGTGGGGCCAGACAAATTTGTTCTCACGGCGGGCAAGGATGGCCTGCTATGGAAGCTCGACCGTCGGAATGGCAAGTTCGTCGCCGTCACCGAAACGCTCTATCAAAACATCTTTAAGTCAATCGACCATGCCACTGGTCGCGTGCAATACCGCGATGACATCATGATGGCAGGGGTAGATGACCGGGTTTCTGTATGTCCCAGCATTTATGGCGGCCACAACTGGCAGGCCAGTGCCTATGACCCGGCCAGCAACTCGCTGGTGTTACCGCTGCACCAATTGTGCGTCGATATGACGGGCCGTGCTGTGGAGCGTAAAGATGGTGGTGGTGGCTTTGGGGGTGAATCCACCGTCTACCCCATGCCCGGGACCGACGGCATGCTCGGCCGTCTGAGCGCTATCGATGTTACGATGTTAAAGCCCCGCTGGTCCCACACGCAGCGCGCCATGTTCATGACCTCTGCCTTGACTACCGGCGGAGGCCTAGTTTTCATTGGCGACTTAGATCGTTACTTCAAGGCCTTCGACATGAAGACTGGCAAGGTCCTCTGGCAAACGCGCCTGGGCTCAGCGCCACACGGCTACCCAGTCACCTACGCAGTAGGCGGCAAACAGTATATCGCCGTGACCACGGGCCTGGGCGTGTTCAAGCTGATGACTGCGCAACAAAGCCCGGACATCTATCAGCCGAACGGGGGGAATATGCTGTACGTGTTTGAGTTGGCAGATTAACGAGCGGCAACTCTCCCCTTCCAGCATTTACAGAACGGCAAACGGAACCTAGCGGCATCGTTCCATTGCCAAGCGGGCCAGCTTGCTAAGGCGCGGAAAACTCGCTGCACGGTCTTTTGCATGTGCAGAAGCGGCTGTCCCACGGAGAACGCGGCCCTTAATACCGTGAAAAATGGCCGCCAGCCTGAAGAAATTAAAGGCCAGATAAAAGTCCCAGTTCGGGATCGCTGCGCGGCCAGTTCGCGCGCAATAGGCAGCGACGTACTCGGCTTCTGATGGGATATTGAGGGAAGCGATGTCTGCTTCCCCCAGCCCCGCCACGATATCGGGCGGCATCCGATACATCATGGCGTGATACGCGAAATCAGCCAGGGGATGGCCTAGCGTCGAGAGTTCCCAATCGAGAACCGCCAGAATGCGCGGCTCAGAAGGATGGAAGATCATGTTATCGCACCGAAAATCCCCATGGACGATGCTCGTCTCATCTCCATGCGGGATATTGTCGGGAAGCCATTCGAGAACAGCGTCCATATCTCCGTCACGACCGGCGTCTTCGTCCTCGACATATTGTCGCGACCAACGGCTGATCTGGCGCGCGAAATAGTTCCCCGGCTTTCCGAAACTCTCCAGCCCCAGCTCTGCGTAATTCAGGCTATGCAGTCGCGCGAGCGCCGCATTCATCGCATCAAAATAGGCGGGGCGCGCATCATGGCCAACGTCGGGAAAGCTCGCGTCCCAGAAAATTCGCCCCTCGACGAGTTCCATTACATAGAACCAACTGCCAATGACATTTTCATCTGTGCAAAGACCGTAGACTTGAGCAACGGGAAAACCCGCGGGCGCCAGCGCTTGCAAGATACGCGCTTCCCGGTCCACGGCGTGGGCACCCTGCACCGTCTGGCCGGGCGGTTTGCGCCGAAGGACATAGCTGCGATTTGGCGTCGATAACCGATATGTTGGATTTGACTGCCCGCCCTTGAATTGCGCAACCTCCAGCGGGCCAGCATAATTGTCGACATGTGCAGACATCCATCGCGCCAGCGCGGCCTCATCAAATCGGTGCTGTTCGCGAACAGTCGATATTCCGCTATTGGCCGAGGCTCCAGAGGCGATCATGCTTGAGTGCCTTTCAGTTGAATTCAAATTGCTTGGTTGGCAGCCCTTAAGGGCCGTTTATTGGGCCATCTTAGAACCGAAAGGCTCTGCGATGCGGCATGTCGGGGTCCGACCTAAATCTCCCAACTAAGGGCAGAATTTGCTCAAATCTCTCTTCAAAATCGGCCTAGCTCCAACGCTCAGCGAGCGTCTCTAATGTTGTTCTCTTATAGTGGCTGAACACCGATTGCAGGTTGATTGAACTTGGGCTGACGAGCCATTGATAGACAAGGCCAAAGATAAAGGCATTAAACTCAACGGCAAAGCAGGCAGCGTCAATCGATGGACGAATCGTGCCTTCCTCAATGCCTTGTCGCACCCAGCGTTCAGCGTCATGGCGATAGGCACTATGATTTGCAGCCAATCGCTGGTGAACGGCGGTGTGACTACCAATGGACTCAAACCACAGGATGTAGAGCGCCCGCATATCAACCGTATGATTGAGGAGGAAATATTCGACCGCCTCAAGCGCAGCCGTGAAGGCAGCAAGCCCCGATTTCCCTCCTACAAATCGGCGCAGTTCGCTCGCCCATTTGTCATTGAAACCCAAGACCATCTGATTGAACAACGCCTCTTTCGAGCCGAAACGGTTGCTTGCAAGACTTCGACTATAGCCCGCACACTCCCCAATTTCTTTCAGGGTGGTGTTCTGCGTGCCCTTTTCAACGATCAGCAGCATGGCGGCTTTAAACATTCGGGCATCAGATAGCGCGGTACGCTCTGCCTGAGTGCGACGCCGCGGACTTGGCTTTACGTCGGGTGAAAGGGTGCTATGCATTTTCCGGGCCTTCCTGGCCTCGGGCTTCTGCCACGCGCTCGAAGGTCAACGTGCCAGCATCAACTTCTGCGCGAAGCTTTCTTTTGTCTATCTTCCCCACGCTTGTTTTGGGCAAGCTGGAGAGGGACGCCCAATATTCTGGGACCATGAATTTTGCCATTTGATCCGATAGAAAGCGGCGGGCATCTTCAAACGCAATCTGGTGGCCGTCCAGCGCGGTGAGGATAACCAAGGGCCGTTCCTCCCACCGAGGATCAGGCACAGCGATGACCGCCACCTCATTCACTCCTGGGTAACGGCTAACCGCGTTTTCCAGATCAACGGATGAAATCCACTCGCCGCCCGATTTAATCAGGTCTTTTGTGCGATCGGTGACCTGGACATACCCCCGGCTGTCGATAGTGCCCGCGTCGCCCGTGCGCAGCCATCCATCTTTAGTCAGCGGACGGTCTGCCGCAGCTTGGAGATAATAGCCCTGCGTGACCCAAGGTCCGCGCAGCTGGAGGTGACCCACAGCCTGACCATCTTCGGGCAAAGGCTGGTCAAGATCATCGACGATCCGTACTTCCATACCGGCGACTGGGCGCCCACTTTTGGCACGCCAGTGCACCTGGTCCTCGTCAGCAACATCCGTTGGCGGGAAGGAAAGGACGCACATTGGGCTCGTCTCCGTCATCCCCCATCCCTGGACAAGACCGACACCCCACGCCGCCCGCACGCGCTCAATCAAGGCCGGCGATACGGCTGATCCGCCGGAGATGAGTACTCTAAAGCACGACAGATCTATTGGCTCTTTGCTGTGCATGAGCAGCAAATCGTTAAGAATAGTCGGCACAGCTGCCGCAAACGTTGGTCGCGTGAGCGCGATCAATTGTGCCAATTTCTCCGGCTGCAGATGCGGTCCCGGCAAAACAAAGTCACTGCCCGCCAGCCAGCCGGAAAAGGGCGCTCCCCATGCATTGGCATGGAACATCGGTGGCACCATCAAAAGCGTATCACGGTTGCTTATCGCAAAAGCATCAGCGCTCAGTGACGCCAAGCTGTGCAGAAAGAGGGAGCGGTGACTGTATACGACCCCTTTGGGGTTGCCAGTCGTCCCCGAGGTATAACACATAACAGCGGCGCTATTCTCTGCCAGCTCAGGCCAGCCGGCAAACGGCTCAACCCCCGCAATCAGTTCCTCATAACCCACCAGCCGACCCGAAAATCCGGGAATCGCGGCAGGAGGATCACCGAGGACGACGATCATATCAACCGACGGCAGGGCCCCAATCACGGACGCGACCACAGGCACAAAGGATGGATCAAGGATGAGGACCCGATCCTCGGCATGGCCAATGATATACCCGATCTGATCCGCCGCGAGCCGAACGTTGACCGTGTGAAGGACGGCTCCCATCGCCGGGATCGCCAAATAGGCTTCCAGATGCTCTTGGGTGTTCCAGCACAAAGTACCGACCCGGTCTCCCATCGCAAGCCCATACGCGTTCAAGGCAGACGCGAGCTGGCGGGCGCGATGCGCTACTTCTGCATAGCTGGCCGATCGCAAGTGAGAGCCATCAAAGCTTATCACCTGGCTGTTGCCGAACAGGCGCGCGCCGCGGCGCAGGATCATCTGCGTCGAGAGCGGAAACTGCATCATTGTGGCGTCCATCACAAGGCCCCTCGGTTGATGTGTTCGGCGGCCTCGCGGAGCAAATTGGGCACATCATGCTCCAAGTTCCGCGCATAAGCGCGGTCGTCGAGGCCACGGCGATGGGCCACATAGGCGCCTTCTACGATCGCGGCTAGCCGCCATGCAGCAAAAACAGTGTAATATCCCAAATGGCGCTGATCGAAGCCTGTCAGCTCTTGCCAAAGATCAGCCAAGGCTGCAGCTGAAATGACGTCGGGCCGATTGGTAAGCGCCTGAACATGAGCAAAACCCAACGCGTCCTCTGGATTGCGCTGCCAGAAAAAGAGGCAAAGCCCCAAATCAATCAGGGGATCCCCGAGCGTCGCCATCTCCCAATCCAGAATACCCAAGAGGCGCGGCGCCTTTTTATCGACAAGGCAATTGTCGAGGTGAAAATCACAATGGATCAGGCTTGCATGCTGGCAATCTGGAAGGTTCGCCAGCAGCCAGTCTGCAATTTCTAACAAGCGCGGCAAGGGGCGGACCTCATCCGCCGCGCGCTGGTTTAGCCAACGCCCAATCTGTCGGGACACAAAGGCCGTCGGTTGACCAAAACGGTCTGGCAGAAGGGACAGGCAATCAGCGCGATGGACTGCGGCAAGGGCCTTGATCATTTCGCAACCAAGGGCCGAAACATGGTCGGCCGCATCAATCGTGGAGGCATAGCCGGTTGGCAATTGGGTCGTAAGGGACACCCCATCCAACCATTCGGTTACGGCAAAAGACTGGCCGATCACGCCTAGGTCGTCGCACCAGGCAATCGGCCGCGGCACAGGCGCTTGCCCCTGAAGCGCGACAAGGGCCTTATACTCGCGCGAGATCCCGGCAGCGGCTTTGTCTGAAATCGCCACCAGCGGCGGATGACGCAAAACAAAGCGCCCAGTATCGCTTTCAATTAGCTGGGTGACATTCGCATTCCCGCCCGCCAGCAAGGGACCTGGCCGTGCATTTTGAATGCCCGCCTGTTGGTTCAGCCAATGGCCTAAACGTGCAAAGGCCTCTGAAGTTAGAGGTTGCACATCAACCCTCCGTCGGTGACGATTGTTGAGCCTGTCATATAGCTCGATCCTGCGACCCACCAAACGACATCGGCAATTTCCTCGGCGGTTCCCATCCGGCGGAGCGGAACTTTCGCGACGATTTTTTCGCGCGCACGTTCCGAAACGCCTGCCGTCATCTCCGTCATCACAAACCCCGGCACAACCAAGTTGACCCGAATGTTTTGCGCGGCAAGCTCGGCGGCCAAAACTTGGGTGAGTCCAGAAAGGCCAGCCTTTGACGCACCATAGCAGCTGTCCCCGGAAAAGCCTCGGAAGCCAACGACAGCGCCGATGTTGATGATTGCACCACCGCTTTCAAGATGCGGGAGAACGGCGCGGATGGCCCGCATGGGCCCGGACAAGTTTGTCGCGAGCGTTGCGTCCCAATCTTCTTCGCTGATCGCGCCGATCTTGCCGCCACGGTGCAAGCCTGCGTTATTGACGAGAACATCGACCCCGCCCCAATGCGCTACCATCGCAGCGACAGCGGACCCAAGGTCTTGGGCAGAGCTGACATCGCCCCTTACGGCGATTGCGTTTTGACCCAAGGCAGCGGCAAGATCAGCGACCTCGGCCCCTCGTGCCATGAGGCACACCTTGTCCCCGCGCTGGATCGCCAGAGAAGCGATCGCGTGGCCTAAGCCACGCGACGCCCCGGTGACCAGCCAGCGGCGCCGGCTGTTCGTCGTCATCGTCAATATCAGTCCTGAACTTAGAAGGTCTGCGTTACAGCAACACCCCAAGTCCGGCGGGGACGCGGTGCAGCATAGCTCCATGCGCCCTGAACGTCGTAGCCGATCGTCCAGCCATCCTCATTTGCCAGGTTCTTCCCGAAGACGCTGACAGTGGTGTTGTTTATCTTATAGTTGATGGACGCATCCAAAAGATACTGGCCATCGTTCCGCAGATTCGGGTTGTTCAGGAAGGTGATTTCATGCGCCCCGACATAGTGGAGCTCACCGCTAAGCCAGAAGGTGCCCGGCCCAGCATCGCGTTCCCAAGTTACCCCGAGATCCCACGTCCATTTCGGCGCACGGCGAATCTTCAGAAACGTCGCGTCCACCGGCTTGCCGGTGCTGTAGATATCACCGAAGAAGTTTTTATACTTCGCATCGAGATACCCAAGCTTCCCGCTCAAGGTGAGCCCTTCGGTCGGACGTGCCGACAGATCCAGCTCGATACCCTTCAGATCGGCCTTGGAGGCATTGATCGTCCGGTTTTCGCGGCCGGTCGAAGTGCCTGGTGCGGGAACGTCCAGATCCTGCTGCATGTCCTTGTACTTCATCAAGAACAAAGCACCGTTCAAGCGGACACGACGATCAAGAAACTCAGTTTTGAAGCCAACTTCATAGTTGTCCAGAGTTTCCGGGTTATAGGGGTTGATGGCGGCGCCCACGGTTGACGGACGGCCGTTGAAGCCCCCACCGCGATAGCCGCGCGACCACAAGAGGTACGTCATCACATCCGGCGTCCAGTTCATGCTCAAGCTGACCTTGGGGGTAAACTTCGACCAGTCGGCCTTTTTCGGGCTGGACATCAAGATGTTACCCGCAGCGGCGCTCGGCTGGATGACAGCAGTTGGATTAGATTCAACCAGCGAGCCATAGATATAGATGGTCTTATCATTGACGAGGCTGGTCTTCTTATCCTTGGTGTAGCGCCCACCGACGGTCAGTTTCAGCTGCTCCGTGACCTTGTAGTCGCCTTCAAAAAAGGCCGCAGAGGACTTGGTCGTCTGCGTCACGTCTTGCGCGCTGGTCAGAAGCGGCGGGCCAGCAAATCCGATATAGTTCTTTAGGTTGATGGTGTACTGGGAATCCCACAAATACCCGCCCAGCACGAATGTAGCAGGGCCCGTGCCGCCCTTAGAAAGACGGACTTCGTTCGTGGTCTGCCGCCAACGCGCAGGACGATCGGTGTGATACAACGTGAAAGGTGATGAATCCCAATCTTGGGTCGCGGATTCATTCGTCTTCAGATATCCCAGAATATACTGAAGTTCGAAATCTTCTCCAAGATCATATTTGGCTTTGCCGATGGCCATATCAAGCTTAAAACGCGCATCCTTGTTGATCGGGCCATTGCCTAAGCTGACATAGCGGTCGCCAGAAACAGGGGCGTTTGGTTTGACCGAGCATTGCTTGAAAAATGCACAGAAGGCATCGGTCGACTTGGTGATCGACATCAGCTGGCTAGCATCTTGCTTAGTCAGCTGATGGTCATAGCTGACCGAAATTTCCAATTCCGGCGTTGGCGTCGCTAAAATCATACCGCTAAACGCGCGGAAGTCTGACTTTTGACCCGGCTTGTTCTGGGTGCGGTTGAAGATGTATCCGTCTGTTTTATTGTACGCGCCCGTCAACTTAACAGCGACATTGGGGGCAACACCGAAGCTGACCATGGCCTGCGCGTCCAGCGTATCGAACCGGCCATAGGTCAAGCGCGCCTTACCACTCAGGTCTTCCGTCGGACGCGAGCGAGCCAAATTGATCACGCCGCCCGTAGCGTTCCGGCCGAACAAGGTGCCCTGGGGGCCCCGCAGCACTTCGACGCGGTCAATGTCAATCGCACGCAGAAGCGATCCAGAGCTTTGGCCAATGTAAACATCGTCGATCACGACGCCAACTGCAGGGTCAACCGACTTTTCCACGTCCGCAACACCGATGCCGCGAATGTAAATCGCGGCCACACCGCCCGGGCCTTGTTGCGTGTCATCAATAATCACGTTGGGCGATGAATTCGCGAAATCGCGTACGTCCGAATCGAACCGGCGGCCTAGTTCAACAGATGACAAGGCGCTGATCGACGCTGAAACATCTTGAAGATTTTCAACGCGCTTGCGCGCCGTCACGACAATTTCTTCAAGGCCCTGATTCTCGGCGGCTTGGGCGGCGAGCGCCTGACCCGAGCCAAGGGTTGCCAACGATACCGTGGTAGCAAGAATTGTACGGAAATAAGTTGCTGACTTCATAGCCATCCTTCTCCCCCCATGCGGCTTGCGCAAAGGTTTAACCAGCAGATGCCCCTGCACAATTGCATGATAAGCAGCTGCGCTGCCCTTTTCGGCATGGAGCCCAAAGCTTGGATGCCCAAAGTCCGAGACCCATTCAGAGCTAGCTGATGTCTTTGTATCTTACTTGCTCATGGCGAGCAAGTGACGAAAGAACACCGAAGACCGGGTTTTTGCACTGCGATGACCTCCGGCCGCTTTAGATATCACAAAAGCCCAAAAAATATTGTATTTTCTTTCAAATGTCCGGTTAGAATACGGAGCGCAGAGATCAACGGTTTTTTGCTTGTTTAAAACTAGTATGATGGATAAACTCCGCTCAAAATTTGGTGTTAGGGAGAGCTATATGGCTCGCTGTTCCGTGCTCAGATGCAGCGCGGCTTATCACCAGCGCTTGTTTAGGAATCGACGGCGGCTGGCCCGCAGGTCATTGGATGAAGGCAGGGTGACTTGAATGGCATGGGATTTTTCGACCGAGCCTGAATTTCAGGAACAGCTCGATTGGATGAAGGAATTTGTGGCGGCAGAAATCGAGCCGATGGACCTGGTTTTTCGGCATCCTGCAGCCCCTTTTGATCCATCTTCTCCAGCACAGCGCGCAATGGCGCCTCTGAAAGAAATCGTGAAGAAAAAGGGTCTATGGGCTTGCCATCTAGGGCCAGAATTGGGCGGCCAGGGCTTTGGTCAGGTCAAGCTTGGCTTGATGAACGAAATCTTAGGCCGCAGCCGATTCGCGCCAACGGTGTTCGGTACTCAGGCGCCTGACACTGGCAATGCAGAAATTCTCGCCCGCTTTGGAACAGAGGAGCAGAAGCAGCTCTATCTCCAGCCATTGCTAAACGGCGAGATTTTCTCCTGCTATTCGATGACCGAGCCGCAAGCCGGCGCAGACCCCGGCCAGTTCACCTGCCGGGCAGACCTGATCGGTAATGAATGGGTCATCAATGGCGAAAAATGGTTCGCCAGCCATGCGTGTGTCGCCGAATTCCTAATTGTTATGTGCATCACCGATCCGGAAGTGCCAGTGCACGAAGGTTCAACCATGATCATCGTCCCCAAGGACACGCCGGGCATGGAGATCATCCGCAATACAGCGGTTGGCCCGAAGGACGCCTTAGGCAGTGGCGTACATGGCTATTTGCGCTTTACCGATTGCCGGGTGCCGCGTGCCAATGCGCTTGGGCCCGTTGGTGAAGGCTTCAAAGTTGCTCAATCGCGCCTTGGCGGCGGCCGCATCCACCACGCCATGCGCACCGTAGGGATGCTTAACAAGGCGATGGAAATGATGTGCGAGCGCGTTGTTTCTCGGACCACAAAGGGCGAGCGCTTGGCGGACAAGCAAATGGTGCAGGAAAAAATCGCTGACAGCCATACCCAGATCACCCAGTTCCGGCTGCACGTCCTCTACACGGCCTGGCTACTTGACCGGGATAAAGCCTATACCCGCCCGGTACGTCGAGAAATCTCTGCGATTAAGGCTGCCATGCCTGAGGTGCTCAAGGATGTTATCTATCGGGCGCTCCATCTTCATGGCTCGCTCGGCATGTCGAATGAAACGCCGCTGATGGATATGTGGCAATATGTTCCCGAAATGGGGATCGTGGACGGGCCCACTGAAGTCCATAAGGTCTCCGTCGCTAAGGATGTGCTGCGCCATGTCGCTCCCTCACCCGGTGTCTTCCCAACCTACTTCACGCCAGACCGCCGCGCTGCCGCGGCAGAGAAGTTCGCGGCGTTTTTGGACGAAGGATCAGCTGCGTGACACAGACGCTCGAAGCCCGGATTGATCAACTCGAAAGTCGCTTTCAGTTTCGCGACCTTGTGAGTGACTATTGCCATGGCTTTGATAGACGCGACCTGGACCGTTTCATGGCGATCTGGTGGCCCGATGCTGTTTGGGAAATTGGCCCGCCGTTCGGGGATTTCCAAGGCGCGCCCGAAATTTCGCGCGCCGTCACCGACATTTTATGGCCGGCTTGGTTGCAATCAAACCATTACACTACCAATTTGCGGGTGCGGTTTGAGGGCGCAGATGTGGCATATGGCGTGTGCGACGTTGATTGCATCGGGACCACCAGCGACCAACAGGCGCAAACAGTTGCGGCCACCTATGATGATCGGTTCGAACGCCGTGATGGCGTGTGGAAGATTGCACGGCGCAAAGTAACGATGCATCATTTCAGCCCGCTTACAGGCATTAGGCTTTCAGCCCCACAATAAGAATGAGGAGGATCCGATGGCATATCATCAACTAACCGACGGTCGACGCGTCTATTTTGAACATTATGCTGGGTCCAAAACACCTTTCGTCCTGAGCCATGGCTGGGGCATGTCGAGCCGGGTTTGGGTGGATGTGATCGAACATCTCGTGCGCGCGGATCATGAAGTCATCGCCGTGGACCATCGTGGCTGCGGCCAATCCGATCGCGATTTTGAAGATCTGAGCATTGAAGCGCTTGCCAGTGACATCGTTGCCATCGCGCGCGCGCGCCAGTTGCGTCCGGCAATTTTGAATGGCTGGTCGCTGGGCGGCGCGGTGGCGGCAGAGGCAGCGCACCGGTTGGGCAGCGGCGCGGCGGGCCTTGTCTTGACCTGTGCTGCATCCCCGCGCTTTGTGCAGGCAGATGACTTCCCTTATGGCGGGCAGCGCGCTGACGTGTTGGGGATGCAGGACGCGATCTTGGCGGATCGTGCGGGCTTTTTCAAAGGTTTGACGGCAGGCGTCTGTGTCAAGGATGTTGGCCAGCCCGCGCTTGATTGGATGTGGTCGATCTTCATGGACGCTGGGCCGCGCGCGGTGCAATCCATCTTGGCGCTGGCGGATGTGGATCAGCGCGACCTTCTCGCTTGCCTCAACATTCCGGTACTTTCCATCATCGGCACGCAGGATGGCGTGGTTCCGCCGGAGGTCGGAGAACAAGCAGCAGCCTGCGCCCAGCAGGGCAAGATCGCTCGCTTCGAAGGATGCGGCCATGCTCCCTTTATCGAAGATCGGCCCGGCTATATCAAAACCCTGCTTGAATTCGCCGAACAAATTTAAAGCGAGCTCCATTCAGGTTGAACGTAACAATAAGCGATAGAATTCGGGGAGGATTATGGGCGCCTTAGACAGTTTGATGAAGCCTTTTGAATGCAAATCATTCAAAGCACCCAACCGATTGATGATGGCGCCCATGTCGCGCTACTTCGCCCCCGGCGGCCTGCTAACCCAAGACTCGGTAGACTATTATCGCCGACGTATCGAAGGCGGTCTTGGCACCGTCATTTCGGAAGCGGTCGCGATTGATCGCCCTGGCTCGGTCGCAGCAGACACAGTTCCCCATTTTTATGGCGACGCGGCACTCGCCATGTGGGCGCGCGTGCGAAAAGACTGTCAGAAGGCGGGCGGCACTTTCATCCCCCAACTCTGGCACGTGGGCGGCTGTGAGGATTTTAATTACCCTGATTCGCCGCACCCGCCGCTGGAAAGCCCTTCGGGTCTGGTCGGGCCGGATATCGCCGGCGGGCGGGTCATGACGCAGCAGGACATTGATGAGGTGATCGCATCCTTTGTGCGTGCTGGGCTGGATGCCCAGCGCATGGGCTGCGGCGCAATCGAACTGCATGGGGCGCACGGCTATTTGTTCGACCAGTTTTTTTGGGATGTCACCAACAAGCGGGCGGATAAATATGGTGGCCCAGACATCGCCGATCGTGTCCGCTTTGCTGCAGAGACGGTGGCAGCCATCCGGCAGGCGGTTGGCCCCGACTTTGCCATCATCTTCCGCATCTCGCAGTGGAAGACGTATATGTACGAAGCCAAGATTGCGGAGAGCCCGCAAGACTTGGAGCGTTGGTTGACCCCGCTCAAGCTGGCCGGGGTCGATATTTTCCATTGCTCTGAACGGCGCTTCTGGGAACCGGCCTTTGCCGATAGCGATTATAATCTGGCCGGCTGGACGAAGAAGCTGATGGGCACGCCCACAATCACGGTTGGCTCCGTTGGCTTGAGCCGCGATCTAATGGCTGATTTTGTGGAAGGTGAATCGACGCCCGCACTGCAATCGCTGCAAGAGTTGGTGCGCCGTTTTGACAGGGGTGATTTTGACTTGGCCGCCATCGGTCGGGTTGTCCTGACCGACCCGAACTGGCTCCAAAAGATCCAGCAAGGTCGGTTCGAGGAACTGCGGCCTTATTCCAGAGAGAATATGGACACCCTTTATTAACCGACGGCGCCCCGAAAATTAAGAGAGGATAAGGAATGAGCACGAACGGCAAGAAAGTCGATTTTGACGTTATTGGGATCGGCGCAGGGTTCGCAGGATTGGCCCTGATCCATTATCTGCGCAATGCGGGCCTGTCGGTTCGGATCTTTGACCGCGCATCTGACGTGGGCGGCACTTGGGCTTGGAACCGCTATCCCGGCGCCGCGACCGATAGCGAAAGCTATTATTACTGCCTCACCTTCTCTAAAGAACTGCTTCAGAAATGGTCATGGACCAAGCGCTATCCTGGCCGGCAGGAAACTCAGGAATATATGCGCTTTGTCGCGAACGAATGCGATATGTGGCCGCACATCCAGTTGAACACCGAAATTGTGGATGCAGAATATCAAGTTGACGATGGCATCTGGCGCATCACGACAGGCTCAGGCGAAAGCTTCACCTGTAAATATTTTGTCAGCGGCATGGGCATGATTTCCGAGCCGATGATCCCGAACCTGAAGGGCATGGATCAGTTCAAGGGCCCGCTTTTCCATTCTTCACGCTGGCCCAAGGAAGGGCTGGATTATGCTGGCAAGCGCGTTGGCATTATTGGGGCTGGTGCCACGACCGTTCAAATGGTGCCCGAGCTGGCCAAGACAGCGGCAAGTGTGACCGTTTTCCAGCGGACCCCCAACTATATCCTGCCGGCCATGCAAAAACAGATGACCCCGGAATGGGAAAAGGAAATCAAAGAGAATTACGACGCGATTGTCGCCAAATGTCGGAACCATGTGTTCGGCATGGCCTTTGACAGCCCGGTGGGACGCAATGCAGTGGACACGCCCCCCGAAGAGCGCCAGCGCATCTTTGAAGAAAACTGGACGGGCAGCTTCCGCTGGGTGTTCGAGACGTTTGATGACCTTCTCGCCAATCCCGAAGCCAATCGGATGGCTTCTGAATTCATCATCGCCAAAATGAAGGAACGGGTGAAGGATCCCAAGCTTGCAGATCTGCTGACCCCAACCTTTGACGATTATCCGCTCTTTGCGAAGCGCCCCCCGCTAGATCATGGCTATCTTGAAGCTTTCAATAAAGACCATGTTCACCTGGTCGATATCAAGGATGCGGAACCGCTAGTCGAAGTCACCGAAACAGGTGTCCGCACAACGCTCAACCACTATGAGTTTGACATTATCGTGCTGGCTACGGGCTTCAACGCCTATACAGGTGCGCTGGAGGCTTTCCCCATCCGCGGCGTAACCGGCCAGACGCTGAGCGAAAAGTGGCGCAAATCCTCAGACTGCATCATGGGTGTTTGCGTATCAGGCTTCCCCAATATGTTTGTCGTGACCGGCCCACAGGCGCCTTTTGCCAACTTGCCGACATCAATTGAGCAGAATGTGATCTGGATCACGCATTGCATCGAGAAGATGGAGCGGGAAGGCTATGATATCTTCAAGCCTCGTCGCGAAGCTGAAGAAGCCTGGACAGCGCATACCGCTGAAATCCATGCGCAAACTTTGATGGCCGAAGGCCATAAGGTCAATTCCTGGATGATGGGGGCGAACCGGCAGGATAAGCCGCCACGGGTTCTGATCTATTTCGGCGGGGCGAATAACTATTACGACACGCTCGACAAGTCCGCAGCCGAAGGTTTTCCGGAACTGGAGTTTGAAAAATTGGGTGCTTGAACCAGCGCGCAGCAGCGGGGCTCTTTCGAGGCCTCGCTGTTCGACTGCCTTAAAGTTGGGCACAGGAATAAGGACATTGAACAATGCGGCTTGAAAATAAAGTGGCGGTCATCACAGGCGGCGCCATGGGCATCGGCGCAGCGACAGTCAGGCGGTTCATTGCAGAAGGCTGCAAAGTCGTCATCGGAGATATCCAGCGTGGCCCGGGGGAAGCCTTTGCTGCCCAATTTGGCGATCAGGCCGCTTTTGCCCTGTGCGATGTCACGCAGGAAGACCAAGTGGCCGCGCTTGTGGATTTGGCTGTCACCCGCTTCGGCAAGTTGGACATCATGTTCAACAACGCCGGGATTGTCGGCGCTGTTGGACCGATTGACACGACCCCCGCAGAGGAGTGGAACAAGTCGCTCGCCGTCCTCATCAATGGCGTATTTTTTGGTATGAAACATGCGGCCCGCGTGATGAAGCCGGCGCAAAGCGGCAGCATCATCAGCATGGCCAGCACCGCTGGCCTGATGGGGGGACTTGGGCCCCATGCTTATGCAGCGGGCAAGCACGCGGTGGTCGGAATGACGAAGAATGTTGCGGCCGAAGTCTGCCATTTTGGGATTCGCGTGAACGCAATTGCGGCTGCCAGCATGGCCACTCCCATGGTCGCCAATGTTTTGACGGGGGATGGCGGAAACATTGAGGAAGCCAAGCGCATCCTTGCCGACGCCTCTCCGTTGCGTGGGCGCCCCGGCCTTGCAGAAGATGTCGCCAACGCCGCGCTTTGGCTGGCAAGCGATGAATCCGGCTATACGACTGGGCATACACTCACGACTGACGCTGGGGCGACGATTGGCGCCTCGGCGGGAAAGCCCAACTTTAGCGAATACCAACCAATGATCGGCGCGGTAGCCGTCAAAGGAAGCTAAGCGGGTGCACCGCGATGGCCAGATCGTTGCTTAATCAATGCTTCCAGCCGGGACCGATCTCGGCTGGGGCCGCGCGGGCGCAACGGATGGGCGGTGGCCTGCTTGGGGTGGCTGATCTCCGGGCGTTTTGGCGCCTCGTCTGACGGCGTCAGTGCGCGGGTTTCGGAAGACTGGTCAGCCCACTAATTTGACCTCTCCAACAGCGCTATCTAGTCTGGATTTAATCATAAATCTCAGATAGGAGGCTTTATTGCAGCCCGTTCGAAAAGCAACCATGAATGTCCAAAGATCAAAATCAGTTTAACACATCTGAAACAGACTCAAAAAAATCTGCAAGCACAACTGGGCTTTTGTCAGAAGAATTGCTTTCCCATATTGGCCGGACATCGGCACCCCGGACAGAACTCGTCTCGCGCCGGGAAATCCGGAAATATGCGATCGCGACCGGGTGGAAGAGAAAAGAATATCTAGATGGCGATGTCGCGCCGCCCTTGTTCCACCTGCCGCTCTTCTGGGACATTGTCGAGCTTGATGAATTGAGCCCAGATGGCGTTTCCATTGATCGACTGCTGCCAAAATTCCCGCTGGAAAAAGCCATGGCTGGCGGCTTGGACATTGAATATTTCCGACCGATCAAGGCAGGGGATGTTTTGGTGGCGACCCGCACGCTGACCAACATCTACGAAAAGGCCGGCTCGCAAGGGCCGATCATTTTCTATGAAGTCGTCATGCGCGTGGAAACCGAAGCGGGCGAGCTCGTCCTTACTGAAAAAACAACACGGCTTTTGCGATAATGACGATGTCAAAACTCACCAACCTGAAACCGGGCGATGCCTTGCCAGGCCGGGACTATTGCCCGGATAACGTCCAGAACTTCATGTATAGCGCCGCGCTCTGGAACGCCCATCGCATCCATTTCGACATGCCCTATGCGACCGAAGTAGAAGGTTATCCCGGCATTGTGATGTCTGGGCCCATGCTTGGTGACTGGCTGACCCAATGTGTGATCGAATGGCTCGGGGATGAGGGGCGGATGACGAGCCTCGCCTATTCAAACCGCAAGGCCGCCTTTATTGGGGAAACGGTAACGTCCGGCGGACATGTCCTTTCGGTCGACCATGATAAGGGCACCGCCGAGCTTGAGATTTTCATCAGGAACGAAGCGGGCGATGTCATCGCCCCAGGCACAGCCACAATTGCCTTCAACAAGGCCTGATCGGAATTGCCCTTGGAAAGCTTGCGCGGAAAAGTCGCCATCGTTGGGGCCGCGGACACCCCGGTGGGCAAGCTGCCGCAATTCAGCCCTACGGGGCTGTGCATCGATGCTGCGCGCCGGGCCATGGCCGATGCGCATATCACCAAGGGCCAGATTGACGGGCTGATCACCTGCAATTCGATGGCCGAGCCGTATATGTATCACGCCGAGGCGATGGCCGAATATCTGCAGATTTTCCCGCGCTATTGCATGAGCGTGAATGCCGGCGGCAGCACCACTTTTTCGATCCTTCATCATGCCGCTGCGGCAATCGTGAGCGGGATGTGCACAACCGTTCTGATCACGATGGCGGACAGCTTGCGCACGGGCCTGACCCGCGATCAGGCGATGAAGATGCAATCGTCCGCTGGGCATGCGCAGTTTGAGATTCCCTTCGGCCCCACGGTTCCCGCTTTTTATGCGCTCATCGCGCGTGCCCATATGGAAAAATATGGCACAACGGCGGAACAGCTCGCGGCAATAGCCGTTGCCTGTCGCAAACATGCCTGTCTCAACCCGGCCGCGGAAATGCGTACCCCGATCACCATTGAAGATGTCGTCAGTTCTCGGATGATTGCCGATCCCTTGCACCTGCTGGATTGCTCGCTGGTATCCGATGGCGGGTCGGCGGTCATCTTGACCGCGGCCGAGCGTGCCACCGATTTTCCGCACGCCCCGGTCTATCTTTTGGGCGTGGGCGAAGGCCATGGCCATGAACATATCAGCCAGGCCCAAAGCCTCACCACATCCTTCGCTGTCGAAGCAGGCCGCCGGGCCTATGCCATGGCAGGGCTTGGACCAAGCGATATGGACTTTGCCCAACTTTATGATTGTTTCACCCCCACCGTGCTGGTAGAACTCGAAGACCTTGGCTTTTGCAAAAAAGGCGAAGGCGGTGCCTTTGTCGAAAATGGCAATATCGAGCTGGGCGGTAGCCTGCCCGTGAACACCCATGGTGGGCTTTTGTCCCATAGCCATCCGGGCAATCCGGGGTCGATGTTTGCGCTCACAGAAACCGTTACCCAGCTGCGCGGCACCGCGGGGGCGCGCCAAGTGCCGGGCGCAGAAGTCGCGCTGGTCCATGGACAAGGCGGCATCATGTCGAGCCATACCGCCCTCATCCTTGGCAAGGAGCGGAACTGATGAACGGCCATGCGGATAAGTTCCTGCCCCGGCCAACGCCGGAATCAGCACCTTTTTGGAAGGGGTGCAAAGCCAATAAGCTGTTGCTGCAGCATTGTTCAGGCTGCGAGGCTTATCAATTTTATCCGCGTTCCGTCTGTGCGACCTGTTTGTCCGATCAGCTCGAATGGCGGGAGGTAGGCGGGCGCGGCACTTTGGAAACCTATACGATCGTCACCCGCGCCGTGTCGGACGCTTACGCCGCCGACGTCCCTTATGTCATCGCCCTCATCTCGCTGGCAGAAGGGCCAAGGATGATGAGCAACGTGATTGGGTGTAATGCCGAGAGTGTTGCGTGCGGCATGGCGGTTGAGGTGGTGTTTGAACCTTGGTCAGAAGACATCACCATGCCCAAGTTCAAGCCGGCCACCGCCTAAGCAAGACGCGTCATCAAAGGGCATCCGCCAGCTGATCCGCATCGGTAAAGGCCTGCGCCATCGCTGCTGCTACGACATCTTCCGGGCCAAAGGTCCCCGCGACGCGGATAGCGTCAACCTGTGTGACGCCGATAAAGCCGAGCCATGCCTTTAAATAGGCCAGCTGAAAATCCAGCCCGTCAATTTCAGGCATAGTGCCGAAAGGCATCGCACTGGCCGCAATCAGGATCGTCCGACGCCCCTGCGCCAAACCTTCGACATTGCCCTGGGCATCGTTGCGGAAGGTGAGGCCCGGATGCGTCAGAATATCGATGTACTGCTTTAGCCGATAGGGAATGCCGAAATTCCACATGGGCGTGGCGATCAGATAGGCGTCAAACGACAAAAAGTGGTCGGTCCATGCCTTCAATTCTTGCCAAATGGCTGCCTCGGCAGGGTCGACCGCATGGCCCGCGAGCAGATGATAGCGGCCCTCCACGGCGGCATGATCAAAAGCGGGAAGGTTTGCAGCGAACAGATCTAACCGCTCAACCTCTAATGCCGGGTGGCGCTGCATCACCCGCGCCAACAGATGCTCTGCCACCGTCGCCGAGCGTGACCGCTCTTGCCGCGGGCTGGCGACAATATGCAGAAGCCGCTTCATGCGACGTCCATCTCAATATGGATGACGCCGTCGAGAACTTCCGTCGGCCAGACGGTGATCGGCGATTTCGTCAATGTGCCCATCGCCGACCCATCCCGCATGTCGAACCGCACGCCGTGCGCCGGGCAGAAGATGTGAAAGCCTTTAAGCTTGCCGCCCTCAAGCTCTTGCAGGGCATGACTGCACCGGTTCTCGATGGCAAATACGCCTGCGGGCGTGCGCGCAACAAGCACAGACTTGCCGTGCAGATCAAAAACACAGGTGCCATTTTCAGGAATATCTGCAAGCGGCGAGACAGCAATTTTCACAGGTTCAACGTCCTTGAGTGAAGCAGGGGCGATTGGGTTGGAATCCCGCTAAAAATTCTCGCGAAAATCCATCCCCGCGAGGCCGAAAAGATGCCCGAAGCACCTTGAAAAAGCAAATATGACTGTTGACGGGCCAGAGGAGTTTATACCAATGTCTCATCACAAAAAGGCCATGGACTATGGACGCGAACACGACGCGGCAGATCAAAGACAGCATGGCATTCGAAGCCGCGCGGACAACGCCCCCGCAAGGCTTTCCACGCCTGCCCGACATCCCCGCTGCCCGCTATGTCGATCCCCAGTTTCTGGACTTAGAAAAGCAGGGCGTTTGGAAGCGCAGCTGGCTTTATGCCGGCCACACCAGCCAAGCAGCCGAACCGGGCAGCTGGTTCCTCACGCGGAACAGCGGCGCGCCGATCCTCATCGTACGCGATTTGCAGGGTGCGTTTCGCGCCTTTTATAATAGCTGCCGCCATCGCGGCGGGCCGCTTGTAACGGAAGACTCGGGGCAAGGCCGCGGCTTTGTCTGCAGCTATCATGGTTGGAGCTATGCGCTCGACGGCCAGCTGAAATCGGTGCGCGACAAGCGCGATTTTGTTGACCTTGACTTTGCGTGTCGATCGCTGGTGCCCGTGCGGTGCGAAACCCTTGGTAGCTGGATTTTCATCAATGAGGATGCCAACGCGCCGACGCTGTTCGAAAGCCTTGGGCCTGTTGCAGCCGAGCTGCGGCAGTTCGACCTCGACAATCTGATGCTTGTGCATTCCGCCAGCTACGATGTGGCGTGCAACGTCAAAGTGCTGTTGGATGTATTTCTTGAAGTCTATCATTTGAAGTCGATCCATCAGGATACCGCAGACCGGTTTCTCGATCATCGCGGCATGACAGCGACGTTATGGCCCAATGGTCATTCGCGGATGATCACGCCCAATCGCCGGCCCGATTGGGCCGACCCCGGCACGCGTGGGATGCCCGAAATTGAAAGCGTCACCGAAATCCCACGGCTGAACAATCTCAGCTACCACCTCTTCCCCAATATCGTGATGCCGCCAACGGCAACGGGCATTCCCATGCTGGTCTTTTGGCCGCTCACCGCCAATTCGATGCGGATCGAATGCCATTGGTTCGGCCCCAAGCTACCCACTGAAGATCTGAACCCGCTGTGGGAAACCCGCATCAAGAATTTTGAGCGGATCCTGTTTGAAGACCTCAGATATGCGGGGAAGATTCAAGAGTCCGTCGAAGGCCCCGGCTTTGCTGGCATGGCCCTCAACTATCAGGAACGGCGCATCTATCATTGGCACGAAGAAGCGGATCGTCGGATCGGGCTAGACCGCGTGCCCGCTGCTATGCGGGTCGAGCAGGTTCTGAGCGACTGGATCGATAGGCCCTGAAATTAAGCTCCCCCATTAAGGGGGGGCACCTTACTTACCGCCGGGGGTGAAAACCATCAGCAGGTTACCGGGCATATGGTAGTAAAGACCATAGCCCGAGTTGACGACGACATGGCCATTAGAGATGGCCGCGCCCGGGCCGCTCATGCTGCCACCACGGGCCATTTCGCCCGAGATCGTCTTCACCGACTGGGTCGTGTCAAACGTCCAAATTGGTTTGCCGGAGCGATTGTCATAGGCCCGGAACCGCCCATCAAGATGTCCGGCAAAGACGAAACCAGGCATAGCCGTCACAGCCGAAGAAATGCCGGGGTCGCAATTGGGCCGCTTGTTGCAGATATTATCCGCCTTTGATCGCCAGAAGATGCGGCCGTTTGCCGCATCAATGGCATGAACGCCTGCGCCTCGCAGCTTTGCATCATAGGCCCGGCCGTCGCGCGTATCTTCCATGTCGTTAATGGGCACGTAGACAAGCCGACCTTGCGCCGCCATCCCGAAATGGATGCCGCCTTGCGTGCCGCCATGGCCGAGAACAGTTTTCCAAACAGGCCGCCCTGTATCAGGATCGAGCCCATAAACTGCCCCCGATTTCTGGCCGGCCACAATCATCTTCTTGCTGCCCCCAATCGGGACAACCAGCACCGATGCCGCTACATCCAAATCGGGCCCGTTTTCTTTGGGGCAATTGTCATTACCGATCATGCAGCCCACATTCCAAGCATCGCCCTTGGTGAGCTGCGAAATCCAAATTCGCTTACCTGTTGTCGCATTCACCGCAAAGATAGCGTCGCTATTGCCGTCGGCAGGCGATGAATAATTCTCACCAGAGCCAAAATAGACCCGGTTGGTGGTCGGATCAAAGCTCGGGCTGTTCCAGATCGGCGCGCCCGAAGGGCCGATGATGTCCGTGCCCGCTTTGGTCTTACCCTGAATAACGCCGGGCTTGGTCACGCTGTAATGCTTCCAGTTTACCGAACCCGTCTTGGCATTGAGCGCGACAACCGACCCGCGGAAGGTGCAGCAGGCATAGCTGGGGTCTGCCGCAGCCGTCACCTCAAGCGAGGACACGGGCACAAATAGCTGCCCCCCCCCAATGGTCGGAGAACCGGTAATGGTCGCATTGGAATGCTCATCCACCTTCGCCTTCCAGATCAGCTTGCCCGTCATCGCATCGACGGCATACATACGCGCTAGAACATCGCCGAAATAGAGGCGCTCACTCGCGGGATCAGCAACAATTGCCGTGCGCACTTCGGCGGAGGCCCGGAACGACCAACGCATACAGCCGGACTTCAGGTCAAGGGCATAGACAGTTCCATCTTGGCTGCCCACAAAAACGGCACCCCAACCGATTGAAGGCTGCGACCGCGCTCGTTGCGCCTTGGGGTAAGCAAACGCCCATTTGAGTTTGAGTTGAGGCACCTGCTCGCTGGTCAGGGCAGCCTGTTGTGCAGACACAAAGCGGGCGTTGTTATGGCCCCAGCCCGTCCGTGCAGGGGGCGACGCCTTGTCAAAACGAGCATGCTGCGCATCGCACGAGGCGGGCGGTGCTGGCGGTTTATAGTCGGCCAGCGGAGTACGTGTGAGGTATTCTGCAATTTGTTGGCGCTGCAATGGCGATAGCTTGGCGGCCTGTTGGGTCATGACCCCGCCATTCATGGATGCTAGCAACGCATCGGGCGCCATCATCTCAAGCCACACCTGCTGAGGTGCCTTGGGCACCCCACCATTATGGCAACCGGCGCAATTTTCTTGGAACAACGCCTTCCCAGGATGTCTCTCGATATCGATGGTTGGGCCATTGCGAGACTGAAGTTCGTCAGTCGAGGTGATGCGCTCCCCGCCAACCTTCTCAGACTGTTTCTGGCCACAACTAGAAAAGGCAAGCGACGCAGCTAAAACCAATCCGATCCAACTGCGCCGCATACCCTTATCCTCGCCTTTCCCTTAGAACTTTGTGCCGAGTTCAACGCCATAATAACGCGGCGGGCCGTAGAGCGTGAAGGTCCACAAACCGCCCACGACCTGGCTCGCCGTTTCGTAACGCTTATCGGTCAGGTTCTTCCCGACGAGACGCAGCGTATATCTATCGTCCAGATCGGAGAGCGTGATCGCCGCATTGAGCAATGTGCGGGCGCGCAAGAAGGTATTATCCCGCGGATCCGCGATTGACTGGGTGAACAGGTTACGACCGACATAGCTGAGGTTCGCATTCACCGCCAATTTGAGCTTGTCACTCACAGGCGTTGAATAGGTGCTATCCACCGACCACTGCCACTTCGGCGCACGATCCAAAGGCGCCGTCGACAGATCATAGCCGGCGGGGATCGGGGTCAGATACTGACGATATTTGGCGTCCTGATAGCCGAGGACGCCGCGCAGGGTCAGCCCCTCGGTTGGGATGAGAGTCGCTTCAGCTTCAATACCCTTCACCCGAGCACTAGCCGCGTTGAAGAAGCGCGTGACCTGATTAGGCTGACCGTTGACGGTGATAGGGACAACAATCTGCTTTTGCAGATCGCTATAATCCACCCAGAAGCCGGTCAAGTTTACGCGCGCCCTATTGTCAAGGAATTGCGTCTTAATACCCGCTTCATAGCTGTCGGCTTTTTCAGGCTTGGTTGCTGCAGCAGCACCAGCAAAGGCCTTCAAGTCAGTTCCGAAAGGACCGAAGCCACCGATCTGGTCATTAAAGCCACCCCCCTTGAAGCCCCGTGAATAGGTGGCATACAGAAAAGTGGCGTTGCTGGCCTTATAAGAAGCAGAGACCCTATATGTGGGTTCGTTGTCACTCGCGCGCACCGTGACAACCCCAGCCGTGTAATTATAAACGCTAGCGTCGAGCGGCCGAGCAATTTTTATGCCTGGGTCAAATCCACCGCCTAGTTGCGGGATGAAGACCTGCTGGCGACCTCTCCATGTCTTGCGCTCCCAAGTGTAGCGGCCGCCAGCTGTCAAGGAGAGCTTATCATTTACCTTGAACGTGCCTTCTGCAAAGAGTGCCGTCGATTTTGCCTTTTGTGCATTGCATAGCAAATAAGGCGTATCGTTCCACGCGCCAAACGGAAGAGGGCCGCCGGTTAGATCTAGGAAGCCTAGCAACTGGTTCACACAGAAGTCGGTATTATCCCTTTGGTGAAAACCGCCAGCCACGAAATCGAACGCGCCGCCCAAATCTGAGGCGAAGCGAAGTTCCTGCTGCCAGGTCTTACGATTGTCGTCACGCGTGGCGTCAAACAGCGACAGAACCGAACCATCATTAGCCTTTGGCGCCTGGCCAGTGTAAGTGCTAGGTAGACGCGATCGCTGGCTGCGCCAGCCGGTAATAGACGTTAGCGTGCCCATGCCGACATCAAGATTCATATTGAGATAAACACCATCAACATTCACGACGTGGCCGTCCTGCATCCGCATTAAACCGCTCTGGCGATCGGTCACACCTGCGTTGTCAATTGGGTCACTACTTTTGTTGCCACGCGACCCAACATTGAGCGCATCGAACAAGAAAAAGCGGCCGCCGCCATTGACTGGCGTTTCATTGACCGGTGCGGGCGTTTCCGAACTGTCTCGGATCATCTCGTATTGCAGCAATGCGTCAAAATTGTCGGACGGCTCCCACAGTAATTTTGCGCGAATGTTATACACATCAGTACCGCCCACGCGGCGGCCATCGCCGCAGCCCGACCGGCCGGCAAATTTTGCAGTGGTTGCAGGCAGAGGAGCCGCGACAAACGTACCCACGGGACCATAGCATGCGCCGTTGCGCATAAAGCCATCCGAATATTCATACCCGCCGACCAAGCGCAGTGCGAGCTTATCCTGGACCAGCGGGATGTTGACAGCCGCATTGCCGCTATATGACTTGAAGCTGCCTGCCGTGAGGCGAAGCTCTGCGCCGAAATTGGCAAGGTCCGGGCGCTTCGTCTTCACCGTCACCGCGCCGCCATCTGCGTTCTTGCCGAACAAGGTGCCCTGCGGCCCGCGCAGCACTTCAACCTGCTGGACGTCAAACGTATCCAACAGCTGGGTCTGGACGCTGGGCATCACAAAATCGTCGACGGTCACAAGAACCGACGGCTCGTAATAAACGATGATGTTGTTCTGGCCGACACCGCGCATCGCGAAGGAGGCCGCGTTAAAGCCGGTGATCTTCGCGGCTGAGAAGTTCGGAACAAAAGACGCAAGGTCACCGATGTTATCGGGGCTCGCCTGCTGGATAACCGACTGGTCGACGGCGGTGATCGCAATCGGCGTAGTCTGGAGGTTTGAGTCGCGACGGGTGGCCGTCACAATGATTTCCGAGAGGCCGCCTTCTTCAGAAGCGCCATCCGTCGTCTGCGCGATAGCGGGTGATGCGAGCGCGAGAACCAGGCCAGTTCCGATACCACGAGTCAAAAATTTTCTGCTCACAAGAGCCTCCCCATACAATTTTATTCAAGCAGCTTCTTGTTGCGTTTGAGCCGCCGAAGGCCAGAGGACTGCCACATATCAAAATAACAATCAATCATGTTTGTTTTTTTAATTTTGTGTATGATAATCCCTACATGCGAGAGGAGTTCAGTCGATGAATTTTGATTTTCGGCTCTGGGATATTCACGTTGGCGAGCCTCATCCCTTCAATGATCGGGCACCGAGAATCGAGAACGGGGCGGCACGTCCTGACCCGAGGCGCTATTATGGCCCAGACTATAAGGAGGCGGAATGGGACCGGATGTGGACCCGCACTTGGCTACTTGCCGGTCCCGCGAGTGATTTGCGTGACGCAGGCGACTTCATTCGATTCGATATCGCGCAAGAAAGCATCATCGTGGTGCGCCTCGACGATGGCGACCTCAAAGCGCATTACAATGTGTGCCCCCATCGCGGGAGCCAACTCATTCTCGCCGATTTCGGCTCGATTAACACCTTCACCTGCCCTTTCCACAGCTGGCAGTTCGCACTCGATGGCACCAACACCAAGGTCACGGATGAATTCTCCTTTCACCCTGAAACGCTGTGCCATGACCTGAACTTGTCGTCGGTTAGATGTGAAGAGGTGGCGGGCCTGGTGTTCATCGCTTTGTCCGATGACGTTCCCCCGCTGCGGGAATGGTTGGGGCCGGTCGCCGACCAGCTGGAAACATACGAGATCGGTGCGATGAATGTCATCCAGCACAAGCAGTCCGATTGGGCCGCGAACTGGAAAGGCGGGGTGGATGCCTTTTACGAAATTTACCACCTGCACGCCGTCCACCCGCAAACGCAGGGGGTGATGGATGACCGTACCCAGATTGACCTCTACCCCAATGGCATGAGCCGACAGTTCGTGCCTTTTGGGCAGCCCTCTCCCCGGTTCCCGGATCAGCTCAGTGTGAACGAAGGGATCAAAATGATGCTGCGCGATGCGGGCATTGATCCCGACAGCTTTGAGGGCACAGCACAAGACACCCGGGCGGCCATTCAAGCGGCAAAGCGTATTCGCGCCAAAGAATATGGCCTGAACTATGATAAGTTCAGCGACACCCAGCTAAGCGATTCAACCATTTACGGCATTTTCCCCAATGTGCAGATTGGGTGCCACCCCGAAGCCGTGTTCATTCATCGCTTCCTGCCGCACCCCACTAATCCCGACCAGTTTACCTATGACACATGCATCCTGTTCGCGCATGTCGACGCGCCGGGATACGGCCCGCCGGCGTGGATGGGCCTTGCCGAAGGAACGGACACCACCGGGATTACCCGCCCTGAAATTGAGCGCGTCCCGCTGGGACAGCCCCCTAAACTCGGCGAGGTGCTGGACCAAGATTCTGAACTTTTGCCGATTGTTCAAAAGGGGTCACGGTCGCGTGGCTTCCGCGGCCCGATCTGGAGCGAGCAAGAGGCGCGGCTCCGCCATTTCCATGCCGAGCTTGACCGCTATATTGATGGAGAGATTTGACATGAGCTGGACCTTCATTTCGCGCTTCAAAATCAAGCCAGAGAGGGAGGCTGAGTTTTTGACACTGATCCCGCCGATGGAGCGCAATGCCGAGGATGAGGTGGGGACTTTGGCCTATAAATTCTACCGTCTTGAGGCTCCGCATACCTTTGCGGTGTTTGAGAGCTTTGTCGATGAAGCAGCGGATCAAGTCCACCAGGCCAATCCGGCCAGCGCCGAGATCATCACCAAGATGATCGAATGTATCGATGGGACTTATACCCGCGAATATTTGCGGCCTTTATGAGCATGAACCCGATATACACGCTGGGGGCGCTTTTGCGCCAGGGGGCGGCAGGCTGCCCGCAAGAGATGGCGCTTATCTTCCCCAATTCGCGCTCAAGCTATGCAGATTTGAACGCGCGCGCGCGCCTTTGGGCGGCGGCGCTGATCGCGCGCGGCGTGCAACCGGGCGATCATGTGGGCCTCCTGCTGACAACGCGGCCTGAATTTGTCGAGGCAATGTTCGGCATTGCGATGGCTGGGGCCGTCTCGGTGCCGGTCAATGCCCGCTATCAGCCTGGCGAGCTAGCTTTTCTTGTGAAAGATGCCGATCTTGTTTGCCTGATTACGACTGGCCGCGTCGCAGACTCGCTCGATTTCAGTGCGCGGCTGATGCAGGCCCTGCCCTCGCTTTCTGATGCTTCTGATCCTGAGGATCTGAGGCTTGAGGAAGCGCCCAAGCTGCGGTCGATTATCTGCGTGGACGATCCTTGCCCAAAGGGCCTGGTGCCCGCCAGCAGCGCGTTGTCAGGAGGGCCGCTTTCTCTTGCAGTCGAAGCGGAAATTGATGCGCGGATTGATGACGTTGATCCCCAAAGCATCGCCCTTATCCTCTACACATCGGGGACTACTGCGAACCCGAAGGGCTGCCTGATCCGCCACCGGGCGATCGTTGGGAATAGTCGCAATCTGGGCCGGCGCTACGACATGCAGCCGGGAGATCGGTTCTGGTCGCCGCTACCGATTTTCCATATCGCGGGCATTCTGCCGCTTGTTTCCATTCTCGATATTGGCGGTTCGTACCTAACCATCCCCAATTTCGATGCAGGGGTGGCGCTTTCGATGCTCGAAACCGAAAAAGCGACGCATGCCTATCCCTGTTTTGTCACCATCATGCAGGATCTGATTGAACATCCGAAATTTTCCGAAACCGATCTGTCCAGCGTTCGCTTGATGAATGCCAATTTCGGGGTTCAGCCCGATTGGATCCGTGACGCGATGGTAGAGGCGATGCCACACACCATCATGGTGGGCACCTACGGTCTAACCGAAGGCGCGGGCACCATCTGCACGAGCAGGACGACGGACCCTTGGGAAGCGCGCGGCTGGCGGCTGGGCGTGCCCCTCGACGAATGGGAAGTGAAGATTATCGACGTCGAAACCGGCGAAGAATGCGGTTGTGATGAGAAAGGAGAAATCATCGCGCGCGGGCCAAATATGCTGGCAGGCTATTATAACGCGCCAGAAAAAACCGCCGAGGTAATCGATGCGGGAGGGTGGTTCCACACCGGCGACATTGGGTCGATTGATGCAAACGGGCAGATCATGTTTCACGGCCGCACGAAAGACATGCTCAAAGTGGGCGGCGAAAATGTGGCGGCCGCCGAGATTGAAACCGTGCTTCAATCGCACCCTGCCGTTAAGCTTGCCCAGGTCGTCGGCATTCCACACCCGCGCTATGTTGAAGTGCCGGCGGCGTTTGTCGAACTGAATGTTGGAAAGAGCGCCGATGAAGCGGAACTCATCGCCCATTGCACAGGAAAGCTGGCGAGCTTCAAGTTGCCACGGCATGTCCGTTTTCTTACAGCGTGGCCGATGTCCACTTCCAAGATCCAGAAGTTTCGACTTCGCGATACCCTTGTCAATGAGTTAGAGAAGGTCTGAGTTATGAGAAAGTCTTTCATCGCCAAGCTTGTCGCCAAGCCTGACAAAGCGGCTGATCTGGAAGCGCTGCAGACCGAGCTTCGTCAGCTGGTGCATGCTCATGAACCGGATTGCGAGGTTTATGAACTGTTCAAGGCAGCCGATGCGCCGTTCACCTATTTCTGTATTGCGACATTCAAATCCGAAGCGGCATTTGATTATCACATGAACATCGACTTTCACGACCGACTTGTCCCGCCGATCCTTGAATGTCTGGCGCAAGAGATGGAGCTCAGCTTCCACGAAGCTGTCTGATGCGCCATGAAATTAGATATCCTGCAAAAATTCGATGCCCCAGTGGGCCGACGCGCAGCTTCCGGCAACGCATCTGCCGTGCCGACACAGCAGTGGCTGAAGAGCGAACAAACCAAGAAGCGTCTGATCGAAGGCGCAATTCGCTGCCTCGTCAAGTTCGGCTATTCAAAAACAACGGCAGCACGGGTGGCCGCCGAAGCAGGCCTTTCACGCGGGGCGATGCTGCATCACTTCGAGAATGGCGATGCCCTGATGCACGCTGTTATTGCGGCGCTACATGAAAAGCGCCTGCGAGCGATCCGGCGCAGCAATGATATTGGTGGCGGGGATGTGCACGAAATTGTGCGCGTCTATTGGGACCAGCTTTCTAGCCCTAGTTTTACTGCTTTCTTGGAGTTGTTGATTGCGGCAAGAACCGATCAAGGGCTCGCCCAAATCCTTGAGCCTGCGCAGACTGAGTTTCGGGAACGGCGATACGCAATGTCGATTGAGGCCTTTCCCGAATGGCAGAAGAACCGCGCGAATTTTGATCTAGCCCTCTCACTTTCGCAGCAAACAATTGAGGGCATGGCGATTAACCGGCTGATCCACGGACTGGATGAGGCAATGGTCGAACCATTGCTTCATAATCTTGAACAACAAATAAAAGAGCTAAAACCTCCGGCGGACTAACAAATTCCGACGGATCAACCGTTCAACACATGTCATCAGAATATATCAACGGCCCGGCGGGGAAACCTGCCGGGCTTTTCTTTTGAATCAGGCGTCGCCGCTGGCTTCCAGCATCTTAATAATGCCCGAAAAATCGACTTGGCCTTGGTCAAGATCTGCAAACGCCTGATAGAGCTCG